>Ga0209415_10000549_pt1 | contig 70053 bp, 66 predicted proteins | sample PeaSoiSIISIP2007_FD_187696 | JGI IMG/M metagenome (GOLD analysis project Ga0209415, IMG submission 187696) | Peat soil microbial communities from Weissenstadt, Germany - SII-SIP-2007 (SPAdes) (version 2) | ecosystem: Environmental > Terrestrial > Soil > Wetlands > Peat | place: Germany...
TCGCAATGGATGCGATTCAAAGCGCCCACGGAAAGCTCGTTTGGCTCACGCCCGCCGCCAGATCCCTCCTTTCTAAGCCCCATCCTTAGGGCTGATTGGATGACGGCGTCGGCTCTTTTTGAGCGTAACGGACTAGGTCAGAAACTTGTTCGGGAGTGCTTGGACGTATGAAAAGAAAGGTTCAACCCGAAAAATAAGAGGAGGAGGCTCCCCCAGATAAAAGTTGCAACCAATATCGCCGCCACGTCAATTCGTCGCGTCCCATTTTCTATCAAGTCTGCAACTCCGACCCACAAAAGGAATAGCAAATACAGAGCACCTAACAAATTAATTATTGAGGCCCCAAGAGGCCCGCGATTCGCTGGCTTTAGTCTGCGATCTAAGCACCACCCAAGAACAAACCACACCATCAATATGCTCAGACAATATTCGACAGTATTATCTTCGGGCGGAATGCTACTAATTGGATGTCCCCGCCCTGTGAGAAAATGGATGAATAATTTGCTTAAGAAGAATGCGGGAAGATTCCAGCTATAACTGATTACGTCAGCAACCGGTGCATAGTATGCAGTGGTGTGTTCGAGCAAGTGACGCGGACTGCCCGGCATGGACCTTTCTTGAATATCGCCAGCTATTCCCAGCCCGAACGCTAGAAGCAAGTTCGCAATTGGCAGAATTAAACTCCACCGTGCATACCAACGTTGTCTGTTCATCATTGACACGGGATTATCAGAGAATTCGAGACGGGTGGCCACAGTTAAGTTTCACTTCTGAATTGAGTGGGTGGCAGCGCCTTTGTTCGTGGCGCAACGAAGAACTTCTCAGCACGGTATCTCAGACCCACCCGTCCAACATGCAACGGCGTTACTGAGTCTTGGCGCGATCCTGAATGGATCGAATCGCTTTGAGCGCCAACTCCCTGACATCGTAGACTGGTTTCCCGTTTACGACGTATGAGTAGGGATCGGACTCAGCGATACGCCTGAGAATTGGGATCATATCTGGCTCTCCAAACTTTCCGAGCGCTTGGGTTGTTTCCATCCGCATGGCGGCGTCAGAATCATTTAAGCCGGACAGAGCGGACTCTCTGATCTCTCGGCGAAGAGACGGATCGAGATCTTTGGTCACGGCGGAAAGTTGCACCAGAACCGGAATTGATTTACTCCGATCAAAATAGTCACCGTGGGCTAATTTCAGAAGGCACGGTGCGGCCACCGCTCCGGCTTCAACGACAAGTTTGTCGGGAATCGTGGAGGGCGAATAGGGAGAGCTCTGGGCCAGTACGCAGACCTGATGAGGGTCGTGCCAGTCTGCGATCTTTGCTACGGTCTCGGCCAATTCGCTAGCATACACACCATAGCCCTCCCCATATTTTTCATCTATGCTGGGGCCGTTGTGCGACAAATGAATCAACCGATTTTCGCGGTCAAGCAAATCCAATAACGCGGACTTGACTTCGGAACGTTGCAGAGCTTTCGTATTGTTCTTAATTCTCTCGAATGCGTCCATGCGCTTTCCCATGTCATCAGATCGGAGATCGGAAAGTCGAAAAGTCGTCGAACTATCTTGTTGGGGATACGCCAGACATTCATGGCTAGCGAAAAGCAATGCAAGAACTAGTCCACCAAACTTTGATGCGTTCATTTTGTCTCCCTATCGCACAAATAACGGCAAAGTGGCCTGGCAGTCTCAGCGCCACTCGACGTGGACATGGTCAACTCCAGACCTAGGGCGGGTGGGCCAGCCTTTACTGCGCTTCTGTTCTTTTCTCCCTTCACAGATTCATACGATACCACCGAGGGTCGTTAACCAGGAGTAATATGGGGTGCCGTGAGGTTCGCGGGCTGTGCGAAGTGACGCAGCCCGGGGGTAGCCAATTCCTTTGCGAAGTTGGGGTATGCAAAGGGTGGGGAAGCTGAATCGCGTACGAATCAAATCCCGAAGCGAAATTCCCCTCCTCCAAAATATTTTCGGTTTTCCGCATTTTCTTCTTGACGATCTATATAACTCGTTGGTAATATGCATACCAGACTTCGACGGGCGTTCCTCGCCAGAGCCAGCACCGCAGTCCTCCGGATGGCCAAAACTGTTCGAATTGCCAAGAAATACTGCAATTTAGGATCAGTATCAAAAGGAAAGACTTTAAGTCCATTCGATGCCACAGATGCGAGGCGTTCCGCAAACCCCTTAGAATCAGTGCGTATGATAACTGTTTAGATAACACTTAAATCCTTTAGAATCCGCACTTACAAGAGGGGATTCAAGGGTATGAAAACATTCGACTTTAAGTCCCGCATGAGCCATACATACGACGATCGCGTCCGTAAGTCCCATGGAATGACATTCATGTGAAAAGATGGGGGAGGGGGGTGGCTGCCGTTAACACTTCACCTCCGATTCCGTCTTTTTAGATGAGGCGTCTACATCTCATGAGAATTTCAACCCTGCTCATCGCTGTCCCGCTTGCCGGCGCGCTCCTGTTCGGCACTTCCATCCATCCTCTCGCGCCCACGGCTTCCGTCAACTTCGACCAGCTTGTGATACCGGTCGGCGAGGAGCCCGGCCCAGTTGCGATTGCCGACGTGAACCACGACGGCAAGCTCGACATCATTGTGGCCAACGCCAAGAGCGAGACACTTACTGTGCTGCTCGGAGACGGCAAAGGTCATTTCACTCCCGCGCCGGGGAAACCATGCGCCACTGGGAAGGGGCCGAACGATATTGCGTTCGGCGATTTCAATGGCGACGGAAACCTTGATGTGGCCATTGCCAACACGGGAACGCCTTACATCACGATTCTCCTGGGCGACGGCAAAGGAGGATTCACACCCTCTCCTCATTCGCCATTTGCCACCGAATCGTATCCACACGTCCACGGAGTTGTGGCTGCGGATTTCAGCGGCGATGGAAAGCTTGACGTGATCACCGATAGCTGGGGGCGCAATCAGATCCTGATGATGCGCGGCGATGGGAACGGCAATCTGATTGGGCCGGGCATGCTTTTCAATGTCGGGAAGCGGCCATACCAAAGGTTGCGCTCGGCTGATTTCAATAAGGACGGAAAGCCGGACATTGTGACTACGGATCTTGACCAGGATACAGTGACGATTTTGCTTGGAGATGGAAAAGGCGGATTTCGTGAAGCGCCGGGCTCTCCCTTTCCCGCTGGAGCTTCGCCCTGGGAGGTTGCGATTGATGACCTGAATAACGATGGCAATCTTGATTTGGTGACTGTTCCATATGCTCCGGACGTCAAGGATCCGCAACGAGTTGGAGTGACGATTCTTTTCGGCGATGGCAACGGAGCATTCACGCCCAGGCACGGCCCGCCGCTTCCCCTTACCGGTTGCCAAGGTCCTGACCGCGTAGCCACGGGGGATTTCAATGGGGATGGGTACCGGGACATTGTCGTCTCTTGCGGCCAGGGGGAGAGCCTAATGGTTTTTGCGGGATCGAAGGACGGAAGCTTTCAGGTCAGCAAGCACGAAGTGAAAAAACTCGGATGGTCCTGCATCGCCACTGCTGATCTGAATGGCGACGGCAAGGATGACATCGTGGTCTCCAACAACGAGGGCAGCGCGATCACAATCCTGTTTGCCAAGTGAGTTGATTCCCAATGAGCAGAGAAGCTAGGGACAACACGCAATTAAAAACAACAGGGGAGCCGTTGAATCCGGCTCCCCCGTTGAGTTCGCAAACACGGGTTAGAATGCGAGGTACTCTTACATTCCAGCGGTGCTCGCGGTTACCTGTTGAGCCGATTTCGGAATACTCAGGTAGCCGACGACCTTGTTCTTTTCAACCGAGTTGACCACGATTTCCATCGGTTGCTTCGAGCCGTGCGTGTAGAAGAAGATCGGCTCATTGATGGTGCGATTCTTCTTCTCCGTCAGCTTGTCGTTCACCGTGAGCGCCAGGTTGTACTGGTTCTTATTCGGATTGGTTGCTCGCAATTCGACCGAGACGTTTCCGATCTTTTGCGGCTTGTTCTTGGCGTCGATGGTGAACTCGATGTAATCGCGCTCGCCGAGCTTGCGCAGTTCATCGATTTCGTCATGATTCTTGGCGATCAACGTGCCGAGCTCGCTGCGAGCCATGTCCAGATTCTGCTTGGTGGTATTGAGATCGGTTTTGGTGGCATCGAGATCGGTGCGCACCCCGCCCACTTCACCGCTGACCAGTTTCACATCATCTGTGCTGGCTTTGGTGGAGAGTTGAGACTTAACGGAATCGTCCATGGCGGCGAGCTGCTGGGTCGCGTCTTCGCGAACCTGCTGCGCTTCTTCACGGGCCTTCTTCAGCTGACCCTGGGTAATTTGAAGCTTCTTGGTGACCACGGTCAGATCGTCTTGAAGAGTGGTGTTGTTTTTATCCGCAGTCGCCAGGCGATCCTGGACCGTTTGCATGTCCTTTTCTTGGCCAGCGCGAATCAGTTGGATGTCGTTTGAGAGAGCCGCGCGAGTATCTGATGCGTCGGCTGACCCCCTCCAACCAAGTCCAACTCCTGCAACAGCAAGAATGGCAACCAACACGATTGTCGGCATCACCCATCCCGGCTGTCCTTCACGAACTGTTACGTTGCTCTTATTATCGTCAGTCATGTCGCCCCCCCGGCGCAAATTGGATTTCCAACCCCCACCCAGGTATATGCAATAGGGGTGCCAGATTGTAGTGGAAGATGCCCTGTCTAGCTTGCTGTAAACAAACGGGATCCGCTCATCCAAATCCGGAAGGATCAATTTGTGAGCGGGTTGGACTCCACATTTTTACGCGATTCGTATCGTTTCCACACTCCAGAACAGAGCTGGCAGGCAGTAGCGTTAACGGCAAGGCCTTCAGGCTATGGACAACAGATGCGAATGCTTTTAGCATCTTATGCATAGGGGCTGCGGTCTGTCGGCCGCAGCGGTCGCAGGTCATTTCGTTGTCCGGCGAGGGTGCCGGGCGATGCTGGAGACAAAATAAAATGAAATACGACCAAAGATTCAAGAATCAAAATTCAAGGAATTGGCTGGCGATTGGCGCAGCCACGCTTACGTTTTGCTTTGGGACAGTAGCGGCTTGCGTTGGGCAGGCGCCTCCTCCTCCTGCCGGAACGATGCAACAAGGGGCCGCCCCGGATCAGGGGCAACAATATCCGGTGGTGCCCCCGACGATAACGCTGCCTGCGGGGACAGTCGTTACAGTTAGGACGACAGGATTCTTGTCCAGCGATCAGAACAAAGCGGGCGACACGTTTAATGCCGTTGTGGATCAGCCGATTGTCTCGGACGGCTGGGTGGTGGTGAGGCGCGGTCAATCGGTAACCGGGCGCGTTGTGGAAGCTCAGAAGGCAGGCCGCGTGTCGGGCGTATCGCATCTGGGAATCGACCTAGGCGAGATTACGCTCGTTGACGGGCAAGTAGCTCCAGTGAAGACGGAATTAGTGAAGACTTCGGCGGGTACCTCCAACGGACGAGATGTTGCCGCAGTGGGAGCCACAACCGGGGTTGGCGCAATTATCGGAGCAGCGGCTGGAGGCGGAGAAGGAGCCGGCATTGGCGCGGGGGCGGGAGCTCTCGCGGGAATCGCAGGCGTATTGTTGACACGCGGAAGACCGACGGTCCTTTATCCTGAGACTTTGCTTACATTCAGGATCGATACTCCAGTGTCTATCTCCACGGAAAAAGGGCAAGTGGCATACCAGCCAGTGACGCAGGACGATTACGCACCAAATTCAAATAATCAACGACGAATCGGATATGGAAGGCCCGGCTATCCGCCGCCTTACCCATCGCCTTACGCCTATCCTTACTCCTATTCCTATTTTCCTTACTACCCGTTCGGATATGGATTCTATTATCCGGGGCCGTCCTATTTCGGATTCTATGGAGGATATGGTTTCGGATTCCGAGGCGGGTTTCGTGGAGGGCGATTCCGCCGCTAAGAAAACTTAAGAAAGTATTTGAATCAGGAAATCAGAATAAGCCGCCTGAAGGATTTGGGCGGCTTATTTATTTTTGCAGTATTTAATTCGTGGCCTCAATTATTCATAACGCAAGGCGATTATGGGATCCACGCGCATGGCGCGGCGAGCGGGAATCCAGCAGGCGATCAGCGCCACAATGATGAGCAGCGCGGCAGTGACGAGAAAGCTCGGAGCGTCGAAAGTGCCGATGCCGTAAAGCAGGCTGTTGATGCTGCGCGTCAGAAAAAGTGAGGCGCCCAGGCCGGCGACGACGCCCACGATGACCATGGTCATTCCATTTCCGAGTACAAGCCGGAGGACGTCGCCGCGCTGCGCTCCGAGCGCCATGCGGATGCCAATTTCCTGAGTGCGCTGGTTGACGGAGTAAGACATCACGCCGTAAGTGCCCACGGATGCCAGGAGCAGCGCGAGGGCGCCAAATCCGGCGAGCAATTCGGCGGCAAAACGCGGGCCGGTCAGCGTTCCTTCCATTACCTGAGATAGCGTGCGACCATTACCGAGTTGCATAGCCGGGTCGAGAGATTGAACAGTGGCGCGAACAGCAGGAAGCACGGCACCCGGCTCGCCCTTTGCGCGCACGTAAAGAAAAACGTTGGGATAATAGAATTGCTTCATCGGAAAGTACAAAACACCGCGAGGGGATTCTCCGAGAGTTTGCGTTTTCACAGTTCCGACTACGCCTATGACCTCCGCTTTCCAAGTCTGGATGGAGAAACCCAGTTTCCTGCCAAGGGGATCCTTTCCCCTCCAAAGTTGGTCGGCCAGCGCCTGATTGATGACCACGACGTGGTTTGAATTGGCGTCGTCGTGTTCGTTGACGTCACGCCCCTGAAGCAGGGGAATGCCAGCCGCTGAGAAATAACCTGGGCCGACAGCGATCACGACAAAAACACTGCCGTTGCGAGGGTCGGATGAATCCACCCCTTCGGGGAAAGTTGTGTAACCGAGGCCAGCGCCAAAAGGCTGCGAATTGGAAATACCCGCTTCAGCGACCATCGGCAGCGCACGAACTTTTTCCGTGGCGTCACGATAGAATTCCTCGGCCCGTCCCTGCGGGTAGTGCATGCTTGCCGGCGAAAGGAGCAGGATCATCTGATGTTTGGTTTCAAATCCCGGATCCAATTGCTGGGCATTGCGCAGGCTGTGAATGAAGAGTCCGGAACCCACCAGGGCGATCATGGAAAGACCAATCTGAGCCATCACCAGCGCGCCGCGCAGGCTGTACCACCTGCCTGTGCCGCTGGGAGCGTCGGTGCGATCACGGAGGGCGGACATCTGGTGTGGGCTGGAAGCCTGCAAAGACGGCACCAGGCCAAAAAGCAATGTGGCCACGATGGAAAGCCCCAGAGTGAATAGCAGAACCTTCCAATCCAGGGAAAAGTCGAGACCCCGTGGTCTTCCTCCGGGAAGCAGAGTCCACAAAAGATCGCGCGCCCAATAGGCGAAGACGATGCCGAGCGCGGCAGCCATCAAACCGAGCAGAAAACTCTCTGTGAGCAACTGGCGGATCAATCGAACGCGAGAAGCGCCGAGAGAAAGTCGAATGGCAAGCTCGCGGCGGCGTTGCATGGCGCGGGCCAACAAAAGATTGGCGACATTGCCGCAGGCGATCAGCAACACCAAGCCAACGATCACCATCATCAGCGTGCCCATGAGAACAAACAGACTGCGTTGTTGAGGCGCGACATTGGTTTCGCTCATGGGGAGCAGGACGACGTGCCGCCCTGAATTCTGGCCGGGATATAGCTGCTCGAGGCGTTTACTGAAAGCGATCATCGAGGCGTTTGCCTGGGCAAATGAAACGCCGGGCTTGAGGCGGCCGACCAGATTAACCAATCGACTCGTGCGGCGGGCGAACCAGTCTTTGCGTTGGTCGGTCAGCAACTGGTCGTGCATCATCATGGGAGCCCAGAGGTCGGGGCTTCCGATGGCGCCGGCATCATGGAATTCCTTTGGCGTGACCCCAACCACGGCGTAGTCCTGACCATTCAGGCGAATGGTTTGACCGACAATTTGGGGATTGGAACCAAATTTCGTGTTCCACAAGGAATAGCTGAGAATGGCGACGGGCCGCGCATCCGGTTTCAGATCTTCTTCAGCGACGAAGTTTCTTCCCAGAAATGGGCGAACCCCGAGAATGTCAAAGAAATCCCAGTTGACCAACTGAACGTCCACGTTATCTGGTCTTTCGGAGGCACCCAGGTCCACGCCGGCGTCCACAAACATGGAGAGTCCTGTGAAGACGTCGTTGTTTTCGCGATAATCCTTAGCGTTCAGATAAGCGTTTTGCAAAAAGGGAGTAATGGTGCCGTCGGCGGTTTGTTGGGTGGAGTAAACGCAAATCGCGGTGGAAGGATCCTTAACGGGAACGGGCTGAAGGAAGACGGCCTTCACTAATGTGAAGATCGTGGTGTTGCCGCCGATACCGAGAGTTAAAGAGAGGACGGCGACGGCTGTGAAGCCGGGCTTCTTCGCGAGAGTGCGGACCGCGTATTGAACGTCCTGCCAAATTGTTTCGAGGATATTCATTGGTCGCGTTGTATAAGACGATTCGGACAGGTGCATTGTTGCATCCGCTGGACGTCATTTTCACCCCATTTTTCGCGCGCCAATGGAATTGGGTTGGAACATGATTCCTGGCGGTGAAGTGGGCGCTATTTGGGCGTAAGCGGTCTATAATTCCGGCGGCTTTGAAGCGAAAGGAGATTTCCATGCCCATTACGCGAAGGGAAGCGCTTCTCTCCGCCGGAGTGTTTGCAGCTTCGGGAGCCTTGCCGATCGGTGAAGACATGAAGAGATTGGCGCCGAAAGGAATGGCGGAAGACGGCACGATTGGAGCGGAGTTCGCGTGCCTTACGGATTTTGAGGAGGCGGCCAAGGAAAAAATCCCGCACATGGCCTGGGAGTTTTACAACGGCGCGGTAGCGGACGAAATCACCATGAGGTGGAACCGCGAGGCGTACCAGAGAATCCGGCTGAAGCCCCGGATATTGGTGGACGTGTCAAAGCTGGACACGCGCGTGACCTTGTTCGGGCAGGAGCACCCGTTCCCAATAATTTTGGCACCGACGGCGTATCACAAACTGGCGCACCCGGAAGGCGAACTGGCCACGGCAAGGGGAGCGGGGGCCGCGGATGCGACGATGGTCATCAGCAGCATGGCCACGACCAGCGTAGAAGATATCGCGAAAGCGGCGAAGAGTCCGCTGTGGTTCCAACTTTATTTTCAGGCGGACCGGGGATTCACGAAGGACCTGGTGCAGCGCGCCGAAGCGGCGGGGTGCCGCGCCATTTGCTTAACGGTGGATACGCCCGTGGTGGGAGCGCGGAATCGCGAGGAGCGGGTGAGGTTCAAACTTCCCGCAAATTTGGACTTGCCGAATTTGCGCGGGCTGAAAGTGAACGGCACGGACATGGAAAAAAATGTGGGCGGGCATGGCGCAGCTCCGGGAAGCATTTACAGTCCGGTGATGGATTCGGCCATGACCTGGCGCGACATGGATTGGCTGATCTCGACCGCGAAAGTTCCGGTGCTGTTCAAGGGCGTGCTGAATCCGGACGACGCGGACCACGCGGTGAAGGAGGGCGTTGCGGGGATCATGGTATCGAACCACGGCGCGCGGAATCTGGACACGGTCCCGGCCACGGTTGATGCGCTGCCTCTAGTGGCGGAAAAGGTCGCGGGGCGGGTGCCCGTGATCGTGGATGGAGGCGTGCGGCGAGGGACGGACGTGTTGAAGGCTCTGGCGCTGGGAGCCAACGCGGTGATGATTGGACGGCCGTATCTGTATGCATTAGGAGTGGCCGGAGAGGATGGTGTGACGGCGGTCGTCAATATCTTGCGGAAGGAATTTGAGATGGCGATGGCGCTGACAGGAAGGCCGAGCATTGCGTCAATTGATCGTACGGTGCTTTGGACATAACCAGCGGGATTGAAAACACAAAAATCTGGAGGATGGAATGCGCAAAAATCTAAATTTGGCGTGTCTTGCTCTGGGATTGCTGCTGTGTCAAGGCGCGCTGTCAAAAGACGCTCAAAAGTCGGAGCGCCCGGGGGGCAATGATGTTTCCGGGCGATGGTTGATAGTCGCCGATTTTTATGGGACACCGCTCAATCTATCGATGGAGTTGACACAACAGGGAGACAAACTGACCGGAACGTTTGATGGAGACAAGCTGGAGGGCACGGTACGCGGGGGTGCGACCCACTTTTTGGCGAAAGACGAGCAAGGCGGCACGGAGGAGTGTACGGCCACGATTCAGGGCGACACAATTATAGGTTCGATTGTGTTCATTGACGCCGAGGACAAGGCGCATCCTGCTACGCACACCTTCACGGCGAAGCTTGCTGCGCAACGCCGCGCGGGTGCGCCGCAACGGCATGAATTTACGCCCACGGTTTTTTACCGTCAATTTTCACCATTCAATAAACCGGTGCTCATGATTTCGCCCGGCGACACCATCCATACGACTACCGTGGATGCAGGAGGAACAGATGAGAAGGGCGTGACGCGGGTGTTAGGCGGAAATCCCGAGACCGGGCCATTCTATATAGAAAGCGCGGTGCCGGGGGACACTCTGGTGGTACACATTGTGAGGCTGCGGCTGAACCGCGATTGGGCAGGCAGCGATGATTCGATTGTGGATCGCGGGATGGACAGCGGCCTGGCGGTGAAAATGAAGGATGCCGGAAAGACCGTGCGCTGGCATTTGGACCTGGCTGGCGGCGTGGCCTCACCCGAGAAACCAGGTGAGCACATGGCCAAATACACAGTTCCACTTCGGCCGATGCTGGGATGCGTCGCAACTGCAACGAATCCGGCGCAAGCGCCTCCAGGCACTGGGGATTCTGGGGGCTTCGGCGGGAACATGGATTTCAATGAAATCATTGAAGGTGCGACGGTCTATCTGCCGGTACGCGTTCCCGGGGCATTTCTATATTTTGGCGATGGGCACGCGGCACAGGGCGATGGGGAATTGACTGGAAATGCGCTGGAGACGTCCATGGATGTAGAAGTGACTGTAGATGTGATATCGAAGAAACGCATCCAGGGGCCACGCGTGGAGTCGGCGACACACATTATGGCCATGGGATTGGAAGGGTCGATCGACGAAGCATTTCGGCAGGCTACGGCGAATATGGCTCAGTGGTTAACGAGCGATTACAAGCTGACTCCTTCGGAACTCGCTCAAGTGCTGGGTTCAGCGGCGGAGTATAAGGTAAGCGAAGTGGCCGACCGAAATGCGGGGGTGGTGGTGAAGATTAACAAGGAAAGATTGCAGGGATTAGCGACGAAATAATTTGTCAGCGTGGGGTTCAAATTTGCGGATCAGAAGTAGTTGCAAATAAATCGATCCTGCAAAAACACCCGCCCCGGCTGTTAACCGATGAGATTAATCTCGTGGAAGGTACCATTGCGAAGATCGAACTCAAGTTTCAATGTGAAACACTGTGCCGCTTCTCCGAACCACAAGCGAAAAAGATCAGAAACCCTTCCAAGGTATGACCAGCGGATCCCCGGATTCGGTCCTGAAAAATCTGCATAAGGTTGAGCGCCGCCAGTGGTGGCTCTGGGGATCGGCAGTAACCGTAACGCTGCTTTTGACCGGCGGTCTGCTCTCATTCACATTTCCCATTTTCTTTGAGAAAGCTGACGGCACCTACCTCTTCAATCTCCAGGAGTCGATGAGGGGATTGTTGTATCTCGTCTTGCTTTTTGACATCTATTTGTTTTACCAACAACTGCAAATTTACCGAGTGCGGCGGCAATTGCTGGAAAGCCAAAAACTATTTCTTTTGATTGGTGAAAATGCGGAAGATTTGATCGCAGTCGTGGACGCCCACGGGCGTAGGCTATACAACAGCCCGTCGTACGAAAAGGTTCTCGGTTATTCCGCCGAGGAGTTGAAGGCAACCCCCGGGATGGAACAGATTCATCCAGATGACCGTGAGAAGGTGATGGAGGCAGCCAAGGAGGCGTCCCGGACGGGAAGAGGGCATCTTGTGGAGTACCGGTTCCGCCATAAAGATGGAACGTGGAGAGTGCTGGAATCCACTGCCAGCGCGGTTCGCAACGCCAAGGGGGAGACCGAGGAGCTGGTAATCGTCAACCGGGATATTACAGCCCGAAAGAAAGCGGAAGAAGTGCTGCGGCTGAAAGATGAGCAACTGAAGCAGTCCCAAAAGATGGAGGCCGTTGGGCGGCTTTCGGGGGGAATCGCGCATGACTTCAACAATTTGCTGGGCGTGATCCTGGGATACAGCGATGTTTTGGAGTTGCGGCTGGCGGAACCCGATCCGCTGCGCAAGCACGCAACGGAAATTAAGAAGGCAGGGCAACGGGCGGCCTCATTGACCCGCCAACTGCTGGCGTTCAGCCGCCAACAAGTGCTGCAACCAAAAATCCTGGATTTGAATGGTGTGGTCGCCGACATTGGAAAGATGCTCCAGAGAATGATTGGTGAGGATGTTGAGCTGGTCACGTCGCTGGATCCGCAGTTGGGAAAGGTGAAGGCGGACCAGAGCCAGATCGAACAGGTGATCATGAATTTGGCGGTGAATGCCCGGGATGCAATGCCCGAAGGCGGAAAGCTATTAATTCAAACCAGCAATGTGGAATTGGGCGAAGAAGTGGTGGCCAGCCAACCTTATGTGCGGCCAGGGTCCTATGTGCTTCTGGCGGTAACGGATTCGGGCATGGGAATGGACTCGGGAACGATGGCGCACATTTTTGAGCCGTTCTTCACGACCAAAGAGAAGGGGAAGGGGACAGGGCTGGGACTGGCGACAGTTTATGGTGTCGTAAAGCAAAGCGAAGGATATGTCTGGGTGGACAGCGAGCCAGGAAAAGGAGCTTCCTTCAAGATTTACCTGCCTATAGTCGCGAAGGCAGTTCAGGAACCAGTAACGGAGAATCGGCAGGACAATTCCCCACAAGGGACGGAAACCATACTTCTCGCGGAAGACGAGGAATCGCTTCGTGCACTGGTCTCCGATCTTCTGTCTGAGGCTGGTTACAAAGTTCTTGCAGCAGCTAACGGGTCCAAGGCCCTGGAAATCGCGGAGAAATTCAAAGGCACCATCCATCTGCTCTTGACGGATGTGGTGATGCCCGGCATCGGCGGTCCGGCACTGGCGAAAAAATTGGCGGCTGCCCGCCCAGATATAAAAATAATGTTCATGTCCGGGTACATTGAATTCCATTCTGGCGAAAATGGCGGACTGCCTCCCGGTACTCAATTATTGCAAAAGCCTTTTTCCAATGAGGTCTTGATCCGTGAGGTGTCCAAAGTTCTGGAGTCGAGTGCGGTTCAGAGTGTTCGCTGATCGCTGGCTGAGATTTTTGTCGAGATAACCTTTCCTCTCCGACGTCGGTCTTTCCCCCAAGAAATTCCGGGATGCTGCCTGCTCTGATGGTCCATTCATGCTCAAGAAAAGGAACTGCGTGGTGCTACAATGAGCGTTCTTTTGGATTGAATCGCGGGGCGCTGCAGTTGAATCCAAGGTGAGGGAAGTAACTCGGAGAATTTCATGTACAACGTAGTGATTATCGGGAGCGGTTGTGCCGGGCTGACTGCGGCGATCTACGCGGCGCGAGCGAACTTGAAGCCTTTGGTGCTGGATGGGCACGAGCCGGGTGGGCAGCTTTCGACCACAACGCACGTGGAAAATTTCCCCGGATTTCCTGATGGGATTCTGGGGCCGGAATTAGTTGAAAATATGCGCAAGCAGGCGGCGAAATTTGGGACAGAGTTTCGCTCCGGAACGATCTCGGATGTGGACTTGAGCAAGCGGCCGTTCAAGCTGATGGCCGGGCAGGACTCGTATGAGTGCGAAACGCTAATTATTGCCAGCGGGGCTTCGGCCCGGTTGTTGGGCGTGGAGTCGGAAAGAAAACTGATCGGGCACGGAGTCTCCACATGCGCGACGTGCGACGGATATTTTTTCCGCGGCAAAGAAATCGCGGTGGTGGGTGGAGGCGACACGGCCATGGAAGAGGCCACGTTTCTCACCAAATTCGCGAGCAAGGTGACGATCCTGCACCGGCGGAACGAGTTTCGCGCGTCCAAGATCATGCTGGAGCGTGCGCGAAATAATGAGAAAATAAAATTCATGACGCCGGTGGTGGTGGAAGAAGTGCTGGATGTGTCGAAAAACTCCGTGGATGGGATCCGTGTAAGGAATACGGACACGAATCAAACCAGCGTCCTGCCGATTACCGGTATGTTTGTGGCCATCGGGCACGATCCCAACACAAAGCCATTCAAGGGGCAACTGGAGATGGATGCCAACGGCTACTTGAAAACGCACGACGGGCCGCGAACCACGGTAGAAGGCGTGTTCGCGGCGGGGGACGTGCAAGACCACGTGTACCGGCAGGCGGTGACGGCGGCGGGGTCGGGATGCATGGCGGCGATTGAGGCGGAAAGATTCCTCGAAGGGCACAAGCACGCGTGACCGTGCGTTCTTCAGTTGCGGCGCATTCCAGATCCGTGACGCGTTCCTCAACATCAAAAATTTCAGGCAGGTGTGACCACCCGTGATGCGGGCGGTGCTACTGCGTCTCTCCAACAGCCCGCGCATGGCGGGGTGGGTAACGTCGCATAAGACCACGCGGCGGATGTCACAAAAATTTGTGGCCGGCGAAGAGCTTGAACAGGCTCTGGCGGCGGCGAAAGTGTGCAATGACTCCGGACTGAAGGTGAGCCTTGATCTGCTGGGCGAAAGCGTTACGAACGCGGAGCAGGCGCGGGCGGCGTGGGATTCTTATCTGCGGATATTCGACCGAATCGCTGAGGAAAAACTGGAGGCCAATGTTTCACTGAAACTGACGCAACTGGGGCTGGACCTGGATGTGACGACGTGCCAGGAGTTGCTGGAAAGCATCGTGGCGCATGCGACGGGTTACGGCAATTTCGTGCGCGTGGACATGGAAGGGTCGGCGTACACGCAGCGGACGATTGACGTTGTGAAACGTGTGCGCGCGAAAACCACCTCCGTAGGAATTGTGATGCAATCGTATTTGCGGCGGACGGAAGCCGACGCGCGCGACTTGCTGGCGTTGGGATGCCGGATAAGACTGTGCAAGGGCGCCTACAAGGAACCGCCGACTGTGGCATTTCCGGCGAAGTCGGATGTGGATGCAAACTATGTGAAGGTGATGAAATTATTGTTGCCCAGCGGCATTTATCACGGAATTGCCACGCACGATCCCAAGATGATACAGGCGACTGAACAGTTTGTGGCGGCGAAGGGGATTGGCAAGGATCAGTTTGAGTTTCAGATGCTTTACGGCATAAGGACGGACCTGCAGTGCGAGTTGGTGAAGCGCGGGTATAACATGCGCGTTTACATTCCGTATGGGCGAGATTGGTTTCCCTACTTCATGCGGCGGCTGGCTGAACGACCTGCGAATATGTTGTTCTTCCTGAAGAATCTCTTCCGCGGCTAACCCTTTTTGGAGTGTCAGCAATTCATGCGGAGAAGTGTGTGCTTTTCTGGAGCAATAATTTAGCGTTTTCGGCACACGAGGACGCCGTCGCGGAGAGGTATCAGGACGGGAAAGAGGTCCTTGGAGGAGTAGCACAAGCGGTTGAATTGCTGGATGGCGCGAGTGTTGCGGTCATTTGGTTTGGCTTTGCGGGCGACACGGCCAGACCAAAGCGTGTTGTCAGCGATGAAAAGGCCGCCGCTGCGGACGCGGCTGACGGCTTTGTGGAAGACTTCGGGATACTGATGCTTGTCGACGTCGTTGAAGATGAGATCGAATTCGCCAGTCGTGCTGGCAAGGTGTTCGAGTGCGTCGCCGATGTGGACGCGGACACAATCGGAAACACCTGCGCGGTCTATGTAGCTTTGCGCGCGCTGCGCGTTTGCCGGATTGCCATCGGTGTAATGGACTTCGGCTCCGGGGCCAGCCGCGCGGGCCATCCAAATGGTTGAATAACCAATCGCGGAGCCGAGTTCAAAAATGCGCCGTGCGCCAATCAGTTCCACGTATTGGGCGAGCATACGAGCGACAGCGGGGCCGACGATGGGCACGTCGTGGCGCTTCGCGTAGCGCTCCATTTCGTTGATGACGGCGTCGCGCTTGGGAAGAATGGAGTAGAGGTATTTTTCAACGTGCGAATCAGTGAAGTTCATCAGGATTCCTCAAGATATGGATTCGCCAGGTTTCAGCACGTGGATTTCGAGGCCAGGGATGTCGCGCGTGGCGGCGCGCAAGGCTTCGGGTGTGCCGGTAAGCATGGGAAACGTGGCGTAGTGCATTGGAATAACGTGTCGGATTCCGAGCAGCTTGATTGCGTGGGCAGTTTCGCGCGGGCCCATGGTGAAAATGTCGCCGATGGGCAGGCAGGCGACGTCGGGCTTGTATAGCTCACCGATGAGTTTCATGTCGCCGAAAACGCAAGTGTCCCCGGCGTGATAAAGCGTGAACCCTCCTGGAAATCGCGCGATGTAGCCAGCGGGCTCGCCCCCATAAATAAATTTGTCTCCGTCCATGATGCTATTGGAGTGATGAGCGTTGACCATGGTGACCTCGATTTCACCGGCTTTTTGCGTGCCTCCTTTCCCCATAGGAAGCAAGTTGGAGACGCCCTTTGTATTGAGCCAGAGACACGTCTCAAATATAGAGATGATCTGCGGTTTGTGAGACTTGGCGATGGAAAGGAGATCGCCCAAATGATCGCTGTGGCCATGCGTGAGCAGAATTACGTCCACACGCGCCAGCTTCTTGAGAGCGGCGGGACAAGCGGGATTGGTTTCGGTCCACGGGTCAATCAGGACGACGCTGCCGGAGGGACTCGTCACCGTAAAGGTAGAGTGACCCAGCCAGGTGATCTTGTTTCCTTGGGTGTTCAACATAATTTTCTCGGCATAATCATCAAGGACGCGGAGGGAGAATGGCGTGGATCATTTTCTCGAAAACATCGCGGGGCTGTCCGCCGACTAGGAAGCCCGCTAGTTGTCCATCGGCGGTGTAGAAAAAATTTGCAGGCATGACGCCGCGCCAGCGTGGGTCCACTCCGTCGTTGAATTCGTCCTCATGCCGCGGCTTTTGGCGGACACTGGGAAAAACCGGCTGGTTGCGCGCGATAAATCGCTGGACGAGATTCAACTCGGCGTCATCATCCTTGTCCACTCCGACTACCACCAAGCCTTGTGGGGCGTATTGTTTGGCGAGTTCGTTGACCAGGGGGAATTCGTCGCGGCAGGGCTCGCACCAGGTAGCCCAGAAGGTGACGAGCAGCGGCTTGCCGCGGTGGTCGGCCACGAGTTTGCGGTAGCCCTCGAGATCAACAATTTGCAATTCTTTCGATGTAGGAGACTTTGCAGTTTGCGTGCTGTGGGATGCCGCAGGTTTCTGCGAAGTTTGAGAGCCGGCGTGGGAACTGCCACCGAAAATGGCGGCGCAGACGATAAGAAGTCCCAATATTATGGCGAATTTCTTCGCGGGTGATTTGGAAAAACTGATTCGATTCATTCTTTTCTCCCGGAGCACTGAGACCTCTTGCAGCCGAAAAACTTACGGTCGCAAGGCGCACCAGCTAAGGTCGCTACGAAAATCCACACCTCTTCACGTCGAGGCGAGTTGCGGAGACCCTTTCCGATAACAAGTTATTCTAAGCTCGGGCGGGGCCATCATTCAAATTAGGGGCATTTTGACATGCAAAATTCAGCAAAGAGGTAAGCTTGTCTCGCGTGGATTTTGGTGATATATCTTAGATTCTGCTGGAACGGCGCGGCGAAGCTGTGCGCACCGGGTTTCAGAGAACCCAAGGAGAGAAAGAATGGCTTACGTAATTGCTGAACCCTGCGTGAATACCAAGGACACCGCCTGCGTGGACGTCTGCCCGGTGGACTGCATCCATCCACGCAAAGATGAGCCCGCCTACGCGGCCGAGACGATGCTGTACATCCATCCGACCGAGTGTATCGACTGCGGCGCGTGCGTCCCGGTGTGCCCGGTGACGGCGATTTTCGCGCTTGAGGATTTGCCGGAGAAGTGGGCGAACTACACGGCCATTAACTCGGATTGGTACGCGAACAAGACCTAAGCGCGGCGAACAAGAAAAAATTGATATTTGGCGGCGGGGGAATGATTCCTTCGCCGCTTTTGTTTTTATGGCGGCGCGATGGCTGACGTTTTTAGGAATTCACTGAACGGAAGGCAAGGACGGCGTTTAGTCCGCCGAAGGCGAAGGAATTAGAGAGTGCGGCTTCGATGCGCGCGGTGCGGGCGACGTTGGGAATATAGTCGAGGTCGCAAGCGGGATCGGGTTCGGTGAAATTAGCGGTGGGAGGAAGTACGCCGTCGCGCATGGCCAGAAGAGTGGCTACCGCCTCGATGGCTCCCGCGGCGCCCAGGGCGTGGCCGTGCATTGATTTTGTGGAACTAACCGGGATGCGGTCCGCCAGGGGGCCAAAAACTTCGCGGATGGCGCGGGTTTCTGCGGGATCATTTCCCGGAGTGCCCGTTCCATGCGCATTGATGTAGCCGACTTGTTCGAGTCGTAGCCCGGCGTCGGCGATGGCGCCGCGAATAGCGCGGACGGGGCCATCCACGGTTGGCTGCGTAATGTGAGCCGCATCCGACGACATCCCTGCGCCCGCTAATTCCGCGTAAATGTGCGCGCCACGCGCGCGCGCGGCATCGAGTGGTTCGAGGATCAACATCCCAGCGCCTTCGCCAAGGATGATGCCTTTGCGATCGCGGCAAAACGGACGGCAAACATCTGGGGAAACCACGCGCATGGCTTCCCAGGCCTTCAGCATGCCAAAGCTCAAAGGAGCCTCACTTCCGCCAGCGATCGCAATGTCCGCGCCTCCTCCACGAAGAAGCTGCAATGCCACGCCGATGGCGTGGTTGGACGAGGAACACGCAGTGGACAGAGTGAAGACCGGACCCGTGATGCCGAACTCCATCGAGATTTGGCTGGCACCCGCATTGGGCATGGTGCGGGGGATGGTGAGCGGATGGACGCGCTCGCGGCCAAGGTGGTAAACATCCCAGAACTGGACGTCTTGAGTTGATTGTCCGCCGATGGATGAGCCGGTAATCACGGCTGCGCGCTGACGCAATTCCGGAGTCCAGGAGATGCCTGCATCTTGCGCGGCCTCGCGCGCGGCGATCAGAGCGAACTGGGCGAAGCGATCAAGGTGGTCAACCATGGTGAGGGGAAAATGTGCCGCGGGATCGAAATTGCACACGCGAGCGGCGTTTTGAAAACGCAATTTGGCGAGTTCGGGGCCGTCAAATGGCGTAATCGCCGGGCGGCCTGCACGAAGCGCCTCCCATGCGTCCGGGACATTGTGGCCCAGGGAGCAGATGACGCCCAGGCCTGTGACCGCGATGCGGCGATGTGGCATGGATCAGTTCGTGGGCAGCGGCTCGGCCGGTGGTTTGGAAGGGCCGGCAGACTGAAGCGTGCGGATGCCATCCACGATTTCGTGGACGTACCGGATGGAGCGGGCGCTTTCATCAGGGATGGAAACCTGGAAGGCGTTTTCCAACTCGAACAGCATAGAGATTGTGTCGAGCGAATCGAAGCCCAGTTCGGCGAGTGAGTTTTGAAGAGTGATCTTTTCCCGCGGGATATGCTTCACCGAAGCCAATATCCCAATCACTTTTTCTGCCAACTCGTCGGGCATCACTGCCTTTCCAAAGTAAGTGTTGTGCGAGAGTACGATAAGCTGAATGCAATAGTGTACAACGGCTCTGTATAAAGGCAATCGCGAGGGGGTTGGGTTCTTTCAGAAGCGAGGCGCCAAAGTTGAAAAGCTTCAATTTCAGCAACCTTTGCCCATGCAGGTGAATCTTATGAGGAGCGATACGAAGAGGGTACGAGTGAGGAGTTCATTCTCGCGGGGGACCCGGTGGTTTTTCGCCGCCGCGTTAGCGAGCACAATCGTTGCGGCCGTTGGAGGAGAAAAGCGGCCGATGGACACGGAACATTCCAGGTTGACCGTGCTCGTCGGGAAGTCCGGTTTTTTTTCGGGCTTGGGGCATGAGCACGAAATCTCCGCGCCGTTTGTGCAGGGGGAAGTGGAATTATCCTCGCCGGCCTCCGTAGGATTCACAGTTCAAGCCGGCAAGCTCATCGTTGTAGATCCGGGTGAATCCGATTCCACTCGCGTGGAAATTCAGAAAACAATGCTGGGGCCAACCGTTCTGGACGCCGACAAGTTTCCTGAAATCCGATTCGTTTCCGAGAATGTAGAACGACTTGGCGATACGCGCTGGAAAGTGCATGGAAGTCTGACCTTGCACGGTCAAACCCAAGCGGTCGTCCTTGAAACGACGCTGGAAAAAGGGCATTATCAGGGCACTGCTACGCTTCTGCAATCTGACTTTGGCATCACGCCGATACGACTTGCCGGCGGCACCATCCGGGTCAAGAACGAGGTTCAAATCAAGTATGACATCGTACTCGCGGGGCAGTGAGGGCCTTTCCACCGCATTTCTGCGCGTCGCCGGGAGATATCGCAGTGGCATCTAAAATAATCCCTCATGGGCTGGAGATTCCTGCACCGGGACCGGGCATGAATGCCTGGGATGCGGAAGCGGCCGGCGCGCCAATCACGATCGCCGCGACGGCTACCGCTGTTCCGGAACACGCCATCACGATTGCAAACGTGAAGGAATACCTCAACAAAGTTTTTCCTCTCAGTGAATCCCGCGTCTCCATGATGCTCGATGTGATTGCCAACGCGAAGGTTGAGAAGCGCTACTTTGTTTATCCGGTGGATTATACGGTTACACCCCGGTCTCTCACACAGACCAGCCTGGAATACCAGGAGCATGCGGTGAAATTGGGGAAGCGCGTCACGGAGGAGTGCCTGGAGCGCGCGGGCCTGACCCCCGAAGACGTGGACATGATCATCAGCGTGTCCTGCACGGGAGTGATGCTTCCTTCTCTGGATGCGTACTTGATTAATGCCCTGGGATTTCGCTCCGACGTGCGCAGGCTGCCGATAACGGAGCTGGGATGCTCGGGCGGCGCTGCCGCGTTGGGGCGGGCGTGGGACTTCTTGAAGGGCGTCAATGAAGGTAACGTGCTGATCGTGGTCGTGGAGCTGCCGAGCCTGACGTTTCAGCGCAGGGACCAATCCATTGCCAATCTGATCTCGAGCATCTTGTTCGGCGATGGTGCAGCGGCGGTGATGATCACACGAGGATCAGGTGCTGCCGGGATGGTGGAAGCTGGAAACGGCGAGAGCTCGTGCCCGCAGATACTGGGGGCCCAGACGCACATTGTGCCGAACACCATGGACGCATTGGGATTTGATTTGAAAGATAACGGGCTGCACATCGTGTTGTCGCAAGACGTGCCGCACCTGGTCCGGGAAAAAATTGCCGGAATTGTGGATGGTTTTCTAGGACGGCACGGCCTGAGCCATCAGGATATGTCGGCATTTGTTCTGCACTCGGGTGGACAAAAACTTCTGACGCACGTGGAAGAGGTTCTAAACTTGCCGAGGGAGTTAACGCAGTTTTCCTGGGACGTTTTGAAGAATTACGGAAACCAGTCCAGCGCGTCGGTCCTTTTTGTTCTGCAGGAATGGATGAGGAAAGCCCGGCTGGCGGAAGGCGATTACGGGTTCCTTGCAGCGTTCGGGCCGGGGTTCACTGTGGACATGGTGCTTTTGCAATGGACCTAAGCCGCATCGCGTATCTCGCGCTGCTTGTTGCTGCGGGCGCCGGGCGCCTGATGGAAATGGGGATCTCCCGGCGCAATCAGCAAAAGCTTTTGGAACAGGGAATTACGCGTGTAGGGGAACCGCGGTTTCCCTGGATGGTTCTATTACACGCGGGCGTATTCGTAGCGGCGGGAGTGGAAGTCGTGGCGCTGCGACGTCCGTTGATTCCGGCGCTGGCGATTTCAATGGGTACCCTTTTTTTGTTGTCGAACATGCTGCGCTGGTGGGTGATGGGAACGTTGCGGTCCCATTGGAATGTGCAAGTGATGGATTCGGCGCGATTGGGAGTCGTGAGTTCGGGGCCGTACCGCTGGGTGCGGCATCCCAATTACGTGGCGGTATTCGTGGAACTGATTTCTCTGCCGCTGATTTATTCGGCGTGGATTACGGCATCGATCGCGGCGCTTGCGCATATTTGGGTGCTGCACAACCGCCTCGCGGTGGAAGACCGAGTGCTGCTGGCGAATCCCGGATACCGGGCAGTGATGGGTGCGAAGCCGCGGTTTCTTCCCAGATTGCTCTAAAATGCCGAACTGGTTTTGAAGAAAATTGTGCTAAGGGGGCCGATGTCACGCGTGTTGATTGCGGGCGGAGGGGTTTGCGGGGCGTCACTCGCAATCCTCCTTGGACGGCAGGGAACTGAAGTAGAGCTATTCGAGCGGCGTCAATTTCCTCACGAAAAACCATGCGGTGAAGGGCTGATGCCCGCGGGCGTGGCCGTCCTGGAGCGCATGGGGTTGGCGGAAGCGGTTGGCGGAGCGCCATTTCGCAGCATTCGATACCACCTGGGCGACGTAATGGTGGAAGGGAGATTTCCTTCCCGCAAAGGTCAAAGCGCAACCGGACGGGGGCAGAGGCGGCTGAGGATCGATGAGGCTTTGTTTAGGGCGGCGACGCGAACTTCCGGGGTTTCGGCGCGAATGGGCGCAAACGTCGAATCTTTGCTAGTCGAAAATGGCCGCATAACCGGACTCGTGGTAGATGGCAACGCGCGCCGCGGCGATCTGGTGGTGGCCGCCGATGGACTCAATTCGCCGATTCGCAAGTCACTTGGATATGACCAGCCGCTCCGCAAGAAGCGATTCGGACTACGCGCGCATTTCCGGTTGGCGAAGGGCAGCGAACAACCGCCCTGGGTGGACGTTTTTGTGGGCCGAGGTCACGAGCTTTATGTGACGCCCTTACCTGACGGCGAGGTGCTTGTGGCCGCGCTGGTCGAACAGGGGGCCATGCCGAGTACGCCTGCGTCGGAGTTTTCACGATGGTGCCGTGCTGAGAAGGAATTGTCCGTGCGACTCGATGGCGCGGAGCAAATTACAGAGCTTGCGGGATGTTCGCCCCTTTCGGCGCGGTCGCGCCGTGGCTATGCGCCGGGGATTGTGCTGCTTGGCGATGCGGCTGGATTCGTGGACCCGATAACGGGCGGGGGAATGTCGCAGGCGCTGGTGAGTGCGGAGCTATTGAGCCGCTACGTCATGCGAGGCATGATCCCAGCGGATCCGTGGCTCGCTGAGTTTGAGCGAGAACGCCGGAGGACTCTCCGCGATTATCGTTTGTTGACCGGCGCGATGCTCTGGCTGGCAGGGCATCCACGCGTGGCAGCGGGGACGCTGAGGGCGATGCGGGCGGCACCAAAGCTGTGCTCTCATCTGGCGGGTGTATCAGGGGACCTGCGGCCGTTGTGGAGTGCCTTACCTGCATCATGACGAGATTCAATCAGTAGGGCAAGAATTCGTTGGCGCAATTTATTTCATAACTAGGAGAGAACCAATGTTTTATCGGGGATGGATGGGAGTGATGATCCTGGCAATAGGGGCTTCATTGGCGGCCAATTCCATCAGGATTGGACGACCGCAGGGAGAAACCCAGGTCATCGAGGTCAGCGCGAAGAAATTTGAATTCACGCCCGCGGAGATTCATGTGAAGAAGGGCGCCCACGTCCAACTGAAGGTCACTGCGACGGACCGCGACCACGGCATGCTGATAAGCACCTACGCGGCAGGAGCCGACAAGAAAGGCGAGCCGGGCTTGAAATTCGATGGGGACTTGAAGAAACCTGAATTTAAGCTGCCCAAGGATCAACCCGTGACGATTGAATTCACCGCGGACCAGGCAGGGACTTACGACTTCAAATGCTCTGTGTTTTGCGGCATGGGACATGGAGGCATGAAGGGCCAAATCGTAGTGGAGCCCTGATTGCGGAAATTATTGACCTTGTCCACCGGGCGCAATTATCCGGATTTCCTAGTTCGTGAAATTTTTGGCAGCGCCGGCCAGCGCGTATTTTCCTGATGATCGAGCGCGGCCAGCCATCGCCGTGCGGCGGCGCGTAGTCCTTCGATTTGCAAGCCGCGATGCTCCGGCGGAAAAGCCTCCAATTTGGTGATCCCCGCGTGTAGTAGGGACTTGAAACCACGCGGATTGCTTCTAAGGTGATGGTGGAAAGCGGCGGTCACCTGAATAAGTCCCTGCAGAAAAATCTTCTCCGGCGGCCGCGTGTGCAGCCAAATTTCCTCCCATGCTTCATGCGCCTCGAAGAAATGTCGTGAATTGAACAGGGCAACTCCACGAGCGAACAGTCTAGCTTCGCGATCATGGCCCGGGAGGGCCGAATGAACAGGCGCCCTCGAGGTACTTTCAGGCGTGAAACGCGGCGATTTGGACTTCGCAGTCAAGACTCGGCATAATACCAAAGCCCGGCGCTTCGGGCAGGGCAGGATTCCGATCTCGCGTCCGGAAACCCACGGAACCTGCCAAGATTTCGGATCAAAATAGGCGTGACCGCGCCGCGGCCTGCGGTGATCTTTCCCACTGGCGGAGTCCAATCTTGGCGAATATCCATCTGGTTCTTCTGATTCACTGCCACCAACCGGTGGGCAACTTCGATTCGGTGCTGGAGAAAGTTTACGAGCAGTCCTACTTTCCATTTCTCGAGCATCTGGCAAAGCATCCGACAATCCGGATGGGGCTGCACTATACGGGTCCGCTGCTGGAATGGTTAGAAAAAAGGCACCCGGAATTTCTGGAAAAGCTTCGCGAACTGACCGCGCGCGGACAAGTGGAATTGGTCGGCGGCGGATTTTACGAACCGATATTGATTTCCATTCCGCCAAAGGACCAAGCGACACAAATCAAACGGATGCGCGATTTTCTTTCCCGCCGGTTTGGTTACGCGCCGGCGGGCGCGTGGCTTGCCGAACGCGTGTGGGAACCGCAACTCCCGAGCGCGCTGGCCGCCGCGAAAGTGGAGTATACGCTGATCGACGATGTGCATTTTCAGGCCGGGGGATTCGAGCTGGAGCAACTACACGGTTACTACATGGCGGAAGACGGCGGCGCGACGATCAAAGTCATCCCCGGGCTGAAATCGCTGCGGTACCTGGTTCCATTTCGCGGAGTGGATGAAATTATTGGGTTTCTGCGCGGCGCTGCGGAGCGGCATCCCGGCGGAATGGCGGCGATGGGAGATGACTGCGAGAAATTTGGCGCCTGGCCCGGCACGTACGATCATTGTTACCGGAATGGATGGCTGGAGCGATTTTTTACCGCGCTGGAAGCCAACCGCGACTGGCTGGTGACCACTCCCCCGGGGGAATATTTGGGGGAGCATGAGGCCCTGGGCCGCGCGGATCTTCCCGCGGCTTCCTACACGGAGCTGATGGAGTGGGTGCTGCCAACGCCCGCGCGTCAGCAGCTCATTGCGCTGGAGCGCGAATTCTCGGGGAGACCTGACGTGCAACGATTTCTGCGCGGCGGGATCTGGCGCGGGTTTTTATGCAAATACCCGGAGGTGAATTTGCTGCACAAGAAGATGCTGCGCGTTTCGCGGATGGTCGCAGCGGCGCGGGGCACGGGTCCCGGCGCGCGAGCAGCGATTGAGAAGGCTCGGACGCAATTGCTGCGCGCCCAATGCAATGATGCTTATTGGCACGGAGTGTTCGGCGGACTATATGCGCCACATCTGCGAACGGAACTGTGGCGGGAGCTGATCCGCGCTGAAACCGCGGTCGAATTGTTGCGCACGAAGGCCGGCGCCGGCGTAGTCACCGAGAAATGCGATTTTGACGCGGATGGTGGTGATGAGATTTACCTGACTTCGCAGACGTTTGCCGCGCTGGTGAAGCCGGGCGATGGCGCCACCCTGGCTGCCCTGGATTTCCGGCCAAGTGCGGTGGCGCTGATCAATTCGTTGCAGCGGCGCGCGGAGGCTTATCATGGACGCCTGACCGAGGCGGCGCATGCGGGCAGCGGGAGCGTAGCCTCGATACACGATGTGGTTCGAGTGAAAGAGCCGGGGCTGGAGCACCGGTTAAGGCACGATCGCTGGGCGCGACATTCGTTCCGGTTGCTGTTGTTTCCGATGGGTAAGACCTTCGCGGATTACGATGGAGTCCGCCTTGAAGAGAGTGCGGCATTCGCCGGCGGCGCGTATCGTGCTGTGAAAGACTCAGGCGGTAAGCTCACTTTTGAGGCGGATGGAGATCTGGTTTTGCCGGGCGCAAGCTCGCCTGCGCCGCGGCTGAGTGTGGTGAAGGATTTTGAGTTTACGCCAGGGAAGGAAAGTTTCAATGTCCGTTGTGCGGTGCGATTGAAAAACGCAGTGAATTCGCCCGGAGTTGGGCCGCAATTTCAGGTGGGGATTGAAGTTGTTGTCAACTTGCTGGCGCCCAATGAAGCGGACCGTTATTTCGAGAGGCGTTCAGGGAATGGACTCGAGCGTCACCCTCTGCGCTGGGGGGGCGAGTGCGCCGGCCCAATGTTGCGAGCCGTGGATGAATGGCAAGACGTAGCGGTGAGTCTTGAGGCTCCGAATGTGGAGAAGTATTGGATCGCGCCCATCGAGACCGTGTCCGAATCAGAAGAGGGATTTGAGTGCGTTTATCAAGGGTCCCAGATTTTGGCCATCTGGCCCGTGAACCTCGGGCCGCGCGGAGAATGGAGCGGCGAAATTTCAATGAGCGTGCGCAAGGCACGTGGTTGAAGATTTAATTTGGCGAAATTGTTGCAGGTCAACCGAAGCTATTGATAGATTCTCTTTGCGGGAGGAAAAGCTATGCCGCTAAATGAGGAGTTGCTAAAAATATTGGCCTGTCCGGTTTGCCTGACTCCGATTCGGGCGCTGCCGGATGACCGCGGGCTGGAGTGCTCCTCCTGCGGGCGAATCTATCCCATCCGCGACGGATTTCCGATTATGCTCCCTGAAGAAGCCACGCCGCCGACACACAAGCCAACTTCCGTTTAAGATCGAAGCGCCCCAAATTAAATCGAAAATAGATCACGGAAATCCGGGGAAGCTGAGCGACTTGTTGCTCTTATCAACCCAGATTTGGACTTCCTTTACGCGCCGGCTTTTGTCAATGTCCTTGTTATCCGGGAACGGCTGATCGGGGCTCACTTCAATGGTCACAACCACGACCGTGCTGCTCCGTGGCGGCAATGCCGCTGACTCGATGCGGTAGCTCTTCACCGGACCGTAGTAGCCCGTGGCGCCCCAATCGGCGATGAAGTCATTCATGGAGTAGTGCGCCGGATCGGGTTTCCAAAGTTGATAGGCGAGTTGCATATTGCCGGCAGCCACCGCGTCGAGAAAATGCGCGGCGGTGCGGCGCTCAGGAACGTGGAGCCAACTGAAATACAATAAATAAGAAAAGACAACAATGAGCAGAACTCCTGCGCAGATTGTAATGATATAACGGCGCAACTTCCATTTCGGATCTTCATCCGTACCGTCAAGCAATCCCCTGTAGACCCTCAAAATCTCTCCCTTAAAGTTGCCGCTAAAACGCCGTAGCACACAGATTGTTAGACGCCAAAAGAAAGCTAACAGATTCCCAATGTCACTGTAAATGACGGTCGGGCAGGAGCAACTGGACGGCTGGGCAAAATTGGCTAGACATCGAGAGCGCCCGCGGGACCGGCAGGCAGCTCGATGGCGTATTTCGTGCGGGCCTTTTGGGCATGGGCATCCAGCGCCAATTGGATCAATCGGTCGATCAAATCGCGATACGGGACACCGGTCGCCGCCCACATTTTCGGGTATTGGCTGATGGAGGTGAAGCCGGGAATGGTGTTGATTTCGTTCAGGTACATGCGTCCCGTTTTTCGCTCCAGGAAAAAATCCACGCGCGCCATGCCCGCGCAATCAATGCAGCGGAATGCACGCAGGGCGTAATCCTGAAATTTCTTGGTTTGCGCGGGCTTGAGCGGCGCGGGGGTCAAATATTTTGTGCCCTCTTCCAAATACTTTGCGGTGTAGTCGTAAAACTCTCGATGAGGCACGATTTCGCTGGGCACAGAGGCTTTCGGAGAATCGTTTCCCAGCACGGCCACTTCAATTTCGCGGGCATCGAATCCGCGCTCGACTACGATTTTTAGCGCGAATTCCGCGGCCAGATCCATCGCCACCGGCAGCTCCTGGCGGGAATGCACTTTGGTCATCCCCACGGATGAGCCCAGCGCCGCGGGCTTCACGAAAACTGGGAACTGAAATTGATCGGCGATGCGCTTGATGATTTCTCCGCGAGACTGTTCCCACTCGCTGCGCAGCACGGCCACAAATTCGCCGACGGGAATTCCGGCCTCTCGGAAAAGACGTTTCTGGACATCCTTGTCCATGCCCACGGCGGAGGCCAGCACCCCGGCACCCACATAGGGGAGCCCCGCCAATTCGAGAAGGCCCTGCACGGTGCCATCCTCGCCAAAGGTTCCATGCAGCACGGGGAAAATGACGTCCACACGAAGCCCGCCGCCTGGTTTATCACCCAAGGGGACCAGCGCCCCAACACTGGGGTCGGCCGAAAGCATTACGCGCTGTCCCGTCTTCAGCACTTCCCCAAGCATTTTGTGCGCGCTGCTGCCGATCAGCCACTGTCCGTCTTTGGTGATGCCGATGGGAACGGCTTCATATTTCGCGGGGTCCAGCGCGCGTATGACCGACGTCGCCGAGCTGAGCGAAACTTCGTGCTCGCCCGAACGGCCCCCGAAAAGAACTCCAACGCGGATCACTTTGCCTGGTTTTTGCACGATGGGATTGCGCCCCGAATCCTTAATGAATCAAACGACCATCTCAAATGAAACTACAGAATCTTTTTGCCCAAGCCCGAGCAGACCATTTCGACGGCCAGCAGCGCGGTCTTGTTGTGCAGGTCTATGACCGGATTAATTTCCACCACTTCCAGCGAGACCATGGCCTTGCTATCGGCGATCATTTCCATGGCCAGATGCGCTTCGCGGTAAGTGACCCCACCCCGTACCGGAGTGCCCACGCCGGGCGCATCCTCGGGATCCACGAAGTCCATGTCCAGGCTGACGGCGATGCCGTCGGTGTCGTCGCTGGCAAAGCGGAGAGCTTCGCTCATCACATCGCGCATGCCGCGCTCATCAATATCGCGCATGGTGAAAACGTGCTCGCCCGATTCCTTGATCAGGCGGCGTTCCTTGGAGTCGAGGTCGCGGATGCCGACCAGGACAATATTGCGCGGCTCAATGATGGGGTGATAGCCGGCCAAATCCACCAGCTCCGTTGGGCCGTAACCGGCAATAGACGCCAGCGGCATGCCGTGGACGTTTCCGGAGGGTGAAGATTCCGGCGTGTTCATGTCTCCATGCGCATCGAGCCACAGCATTCCCACGCGCTTCGATTGCTTGCGGTGCCATCCGGCTACGCCCGCCGCGGTGCCCACGGCGATGGAATGATCGCCGCCCAGGACCAGCGGGAGAAATCCCTCCGCCAGAGATTTCTCCACCATTTCGGAAAGGCCGCGGCAGGTCTCCGCGATTTCGGTCAGATATTTGGCGCGCTTTTCTCCGTAGTGCTGTTCTTCGGGCTGCTTCACGGAAATATTGCCGATGTCATCCACCTGGCAGCCCAGCTGCTTCAAGCGGCCGAGAAGTCCGGCCACGCGCAGAGCCGAGGGGCCCATGTCCACGCCGCGGCGGCTCTGGCCCAGATCCATCGGCACTCCGATGATGCGAACTTTTTGCGGCATGAAGAGGCAGGCCCTTTTGTCCCCCGGAACTGTCGCAGGGAAGTTCTAAGAATATACGCGCCATCACCTCCCCGCCACAAAAAATCCCCAGCCGCGATGCGTCCATCGCAACACTTACGTTGCGCGGAGCCGGCTGTTCCGAGCCGCCCTTGTACCGCTGGCGTCACCGCAGAGACGCGGAGAACTCAGAGGATACGCGGAGAAGAAGAGGTGCGCCCGGCAAATGAAAGGCCATCAATAAACATCGTTGCTGGGAATGGACAGTTCGGCGAGCTTCTTAACCAAATAGAGGCCAAGATCGCGGACGGGACCATCCTTCGGCGTCCAACGGTCGACGATCTTGTAGCGGCCGTCCCTAGCTGCTTCGATAACCCATCGTGCACCGTCAAGGCCACCCTGCTTGGGGTCCATCGAGGGAAGATCCCAAAACTTGAGCTCTTCCACATAATCGAGAAAGGCTTTCGTTTGATCTCTTGATATTTCCTTCCTGAGATTCTCGATGAGTTTTCCAGGTGGCCCACCACCCACACCGTCGGCCATCCTCACCGTGAGAATGCTTGACCCGTCGGGCAGGATTTCCACGCGAATTGCCACCGGATGATCAAACGTCCTCAACCAGAGAAATCTGTATACCTGCTGCTTGGATTTTTGCGAGAGTTCCCACAGGGAAGGCTCTTTAAGTGCCTTGAGCTGTCCTGAATACCAAGAGTCGAGAGCTTTGTTCAGCGTGGAGTCTTCATGGAATACGCGGTCTGGAAAATACTTTTGTGCATGGATGCCGCAGCTCAACAGACACAAACAGAGAAGAGTAAGGGTTGCGCGCTTCATGGATATCCAAACTAGCTTAAAGGGATGCGACGTAATGGGATCTGGTTGCTCCCGGCGAATCGGGTGAGATGGAAATCAAAGTCGAATACCCCACTTTTGACTACGCCAAAAATGGGATACCCGGCTCCTGACTCTTCCTTCTCCGAAGGCGGTCACATAAATCCGCGCCCTGAAATTCCTCCACAAATTCGTTGGCGTGCAACCAGCCAACGACAATGAGAGTTTACGAACCTTGACTTATAAATCTAATTAGTCAATATATCTAGCGGGGCAATCGTTACTCATGATAAATAGGCTCCGGCTTCTTCGGAACATCGGACAATTCGACTCAGTGGACGCAGGTGCGAATTTTCCACTGAGTCGCTATGTAGTGATCTACGCCGAGAACGGGCGTGGCAAGACCACTTTGACTGCAATTTTACGTTCACTGGCGTCCGGTGACCATATCCCGATAGTGGAACGGCGCCGGTTGGCGTCCCTTTAGTCGAGAAGTAGCTACCGCAATCAGACCGGTATTGGAAGCATTTCTCCGAGTCGCTTTCCCGGAGTATTTTCCTCCTGGCGGAACCGCAGGACAGTTTGCCGGTCTGTGTCAACAACGCGTTGGCCATGGCAACATGATACTAAGCGCATCAGATACCCAGGAACTTCTTGATGTGCTCGAATACGCAAATCGATTCCATCACGATACCAATCCTGCATGGCAAAATGAGGATATTAACGATGGGGAATTACGAGTATTTGTGGAACGAACCCTCAATTTCGCCAAGCGGTAGGCCAGAGAACGTGATCGTAACGCCACTCCAAGCGTGAAGATTTTGACCGGCATTCGAACAAGAACCGCGAACAAGATTCCTCTGACACGAAAATATTCCTCCTTTTTTCCATTGACATCAATTATAACTCTGTAGTAATCTAAGCCGCAGACTACGACGACCTTTTCGAATACTCACTCCCGAAACGGTACTGAATCCTCTGCCGGATGGCCACAAACGCCTTGTTTTATGCGCCTTTCGTAAGGATATCATTCTATGAGGTTTTAAATGCTCTCGGCGTATACTCTTATCCGCCATTTGGATTGGCGGACGTAAGTCGCAGAATTAGTGAGGGTTAGATAACTTAATGATAAATGACGTAAACCCTTTGGAATGATATTCATTGGACGATGGGTGCTCGCAACCCGTTTGTTTTGATATTCATGCAGAAATGATGGGGGAGGGGGGGCTACCTACGGATAGACGCGGTAAATCATCCGGGGGAAGGGAATCACTTCGCGGATGTGCTCGGTGCCGCAAATCCAGGCCACGGTGCGCTCGAGGCCCAATCCGAAGCCAGAATGGGGCACCGAGCCGTAGCGGCGCAGGTCCAGATACCACTGGAACGCTTCTTCAGGAAGCTTGTTTTCGCGCAGGCGCTGGATCAGCAAGTCGTAACTGGAGATGCGCTCGCCGCCGCCGATGATCTCGCCATAGCCTTCCGAGGCCAGCATGTCGAAACCCAGCGCGAGGTCGGGACGCTGTGCATCGGGCTGCATGTAAAACGCCTTGATGGCCGCGGGATAGCGGTGGACCATGACCGGACGGTCGTATTGCTTGGAAAGAATGGTCTCTTCGTCGCCGCCGAAATCGTCGCCCCATTTGGCCGGGTTGCCGCTTTTTTGCAGGATGGCGATGGCTTCGTCGTAGCTGATGCGCGGGAAGGGAGGCTTTACCGCAGCGAGCTTGGCGATATCGCGCTTGATCATCTCCAGTTCGCGGGCGCGGTTGGCGACCACCGATTGCACCGCGTGGCTTACCAAGCCCTCGGCCAGCACCATCATGTCTTCCAGGTGCGCGTAGGCGGCTTCCGGCTCCAGCATCCAGAATTCGGTCAGGTGGCGGCGCGTTTTGGATTTTTCCGCGCGGAATGTGGGGCCGAAACTGTAAACCTTGCCCAGCGCCGCGGCAATTGCTTCGAGATAAAGCTGGCCCGACTGCGTGAGATAAGCGGTGCTCTCGTCCACGTAGGGAACTTCAAAGAGCGTGGTGGTTCCTTCGCACGCGGCGGGCGTGAAAATCGGCGGGTCGGTGAGCGTGTAGCCCTGGCTGTCCATGAATTCGCGCGCGGCGCGGATGACTTCGGCGCGGATGCGAAGGATGGCGGCCTGGCGCGGCGAACGAAGCCACAAGTGGCGCCGGTCGAGCAGGAAATCCACGCCGTGTTCTTTGAGCTGGATGGGATAGGGATCCGATTCAGGGATTCGCTGGACGACTTCCACGTTGCTGACGTCCATCTCAAAACCGCCGGGGGCGCGCTGGTCGGCGCGGATTTTTCCGGTGACGACGCAGCTCGATTCCTGGGTGAGGTTGCGAAGCGTTTCAAATGCGCTTGGACTTTCTTTTTGAGAGCAGACACCCTGCAGCAGGCCGGTGCCGTCGCGGAATTGCGGGAACAAAAGTTTGCCGGACTCGCGCTGGTTGTAGAGCCATCCACGCAGAGTGATTTCCTGGCCGCCGTAGCGGCCGACATCGGCGATGGAAACAACGGGCATCTTGTGAACTCCCCCTAAATGGAGCGCAGGCGAATCAGGATTTCTCGCGCGCCTCTTCCAGCTTATCAAAAGTGGCGCGGATGTCATTGGAAGTTGGCGGCTGCGGCAATTGTTCGCGCAGTTCGAGCACGCAGGGCAATTCTTTGGGGATTGCTTTTAATAGTGGTTGCCATTCGATCGTGCCTGAATAGGGCAACAGGTGCTCGTCCTTCTCGCCGTGATTGTCGTGCAGGTGCGTGGTGACGGCCAGATCGCCCATGGTTTCGATGCCTTGCAGCGCGCCGGAATCCAGGTGCGCGTGGCCCGCGTCAAAGCAGAGCCGCAAGCCAGGGAGACGAGTTTGTTCCAGAAAATGGCGCAGATTCGAGGGCGTGGCCAATTCGCCCGGCGTGTTTTCGAGCGCCAGGGTGACACCGCGCTGCTTGGCGAAGAGAACCAAATGTTCGAGCGAGCTGAAAGCCGCATCCCAGCGGCGCGGGTCGGCCGGCTCACGCGAACCACCCACGTGCAGAACCATAACTTCAAACGGGACTTGCTCGGCCACATCAATCGCGCGCTTGATTTCGTCCACGGCGTCCAGACGCCGGACGCGCTCGAGATCGGAAATGGAAACGGGGGAGCCGCCTTCGCGTCCGGGGCTGAAATCGCGTGAGGTGGGCGCGTGAAGCGAGTGCAATTTAGTTTGGTGGTCGGAAAACCATTGCGCGATTTCGCGGACTGCTTCGGGCTTGGCGTAATCGAAGTGGCCGACTGCGCAGAAAATTTCAATGGCCTGCGCGCCGGATTGACGGGCTTCGTCGAGCGTCGCCGGAGTCAGCTTGTGTTGAATCCAAAGATAGGTGCTTAGCACTCGCCGCATTGGCAGGTTCGTGTCCCCAATTCGTGGAATTTCTCAGTAGCCCTGCGCGGCGCCCTGGCGGCGTGGATCGCCCGCGCCCAGGCGTTCGCCGGTGCGCGGATCAATTCCAATCGCGTTCACTTCACCGATCCAGCCTTTGCGCGTGACTTTGTGGCCCATCGCTTCAAGTTGCTGCATTACTTCCAGCGGGAAATCCTGCTCGAGGAGAACGTTGTCGGGCATCCACTGGTGGTGGAAGCGTGGCGCATCAATGGCCAGCATGGCGCCTTCGGGATTCGCGGGGCCGAAGCGCATCCAATTGATCACCGTGAGCATGGTGGCGCTGATGATTTGCGGGCCGCCGGGCGAGCCGGTGACGAAGCTCAGCTTGCCGTCGCGCAGAACGATGGTGGGCATCATTGAACTCAGCGGGCGCTTGCCCGGCGCGATGGTGTTGCCCTCGCTCTGCACCAGACCGAACATGTTGGCCTGGCCGGGCTGCGCGGTGAAGTCGTCCATTTCGTCGTTCAGCAGGAATCCGCCGGGCGCGGTGACGCCTGCGCCGTAGCTGTCGTTAATGGTGTAAGTGTTGGAGACGGCGTTGCCCGCGGCGTCCACCACGCTGAAATGGGTGGTGTGGCCTTCGCGCTGCGCTTCGCGCAGGGAAATTGATTCGGCCTGCTCGCGAGTCAGGCTCTGGGGAATAGTTGCCGGGGCCGCATTGGCAGGGATATTTCCATCAAAGGGAGCTGGATTTCCTGCTCCAATGAATTGGCTGGAAGAGGAACGGTTGGGATCGATTGAGGCGCGCCGCGCGGCGGCGTATTTCGGATCGGTAAGGCCCTTGACGGGAACATGGACGAAATCGGAATCGCCCAGGAATGTGGCGCGGTCTGCAAAGACTCTGCGCATGGCCTCGGCGACCATGTGCACGGATTCGGCGTCTTGCCAGCCTTTGAGTTCGATAGGATCGAGAATATTGAGAGCCTCGATCATGGCGATCCCGCCTGAACTTGGCGGCGGGCTGGTGATGACTTCCCACTTCGCGCCTTTCGATTCGTAGGTTGCGGAGAGAGGTTCGCGAAGTTTGGCGCGATAGGCGGCCAAATCTGCCATGGTGATGAGGCCGTCTTTTTCCTTCATTTCTCTTGCTAGGTCGCGCGCGGTTTGCCCCTTGTAGAATTCATCCGCACCTTTTTTGGCGATGCGTCGCAGCGTTGCGGCTAGCTCCGGTTGCTTGAGCGTCTCGCCGGGCTGATAGAGCTTTCCGTCGTTCAGGAAGATATGTTTGCTGCGATCGAACTGTGTCAGGCGCTTCTGCGAATCGGTGAGCGATTTGGCGAGCTTGTCGCTAATGGTGAAGCCATCGGCCAATCGGATTGCCGGAGCCATCACGTCGGCGAGTTTCAGTTTGCCGTAAGTTTTTAGAGCCAGCGCCATTCCCGCTACCGTGCCGGGAACTCCCACGGCGCGATAGCCCAGGCGCGAGCCTTGCATGTCATAGGTGCCGTCGGGCTTACGGTACAGTTCGCGAGAGGCGGACTTGGGCGCCTCCTCGCGGTAATCAATGAAACTTGAACGGCCATCGGCCAGGCGCACCAGCATGAATCCGCCGCCGCCGATGTTGCCCGCGCGCGGCTCAACGACCGCGAGAGCGAAGGCAACGGCCACGGCGGCGTCCACGGCATTCCCGCCCTTTTGCAGGATTTCGATGCCGGCCTGGTCCGCGAGTGGGTTGTCGCTCACGACCATCGCCTTTGGCGCGCGCACGGCCTCGGTGGGCCATTTCTTCGCGGCAATGTCGGTTTCGTTGTATTCGAGGGGGCCGCGCTGGGCATCCTTCTGCGCTGCTTGCTGAGGGGGCTGCGCGGTGGTTTGCTGCGCGGCGTGGAGCGGGCGTTCATGCGCTACGCCCATCAGAACCAGCAGCAGGAACGCTGAAAAAGTCGCAAAAAACGTTGATAATTTTCGTGTCATATTCGGCTCACGGGGAACAATTCAATCTAAGCGAAACGCCGGAGAGCGTCAAGGCAAGGGTGTCGTCTCAACAGTTCGCCGCCACTTAACAGCGCGCGGGGCGAACGGGCGGCTCGGCAGAATCCGGCGCGGCTTCGGGCACGTCGCCGACAGAAAAATAGGTGCAATCCGGATGATGGAAGACGAGCGCGCTTACGCTGGCCTCGGGGTCCATCATCATTCCTTCGGTGAGTTGCACGCCGATTTCTTCGGGGCGCAAAAGTTTCCAGAGGCCGGCTTGATCGTCGAGATTCGGGCAGGCCGGGTACCCGAAGCTGTAACGTTTGCCGTGATAGCGCGAGTTGAATCGTTGCTGCATAGTCATGTCCGGCGGATCGGGGAATCCCCAATCCTCGCGGATGCGGCGATGGAGCCATTCGGCGCAACCTTCGGCGCTTTCGATGGCCAAAGATTGGAGGCCATGCGAGCGGAAATAATGGCCGGAGTTTTTGGCCTCCTCGCTGCGCTGGCGAACTCCCTCACCAGCGGTGACGACGAAAAGTGCAATGTGGTCGCGCACGCCGCTATTCAAGGGCAAAACATAATCGCTCAGGCACAAGCCGTCGGGGATGCGTTGCCGCTCAAAACGAAAAACATGCAGCGGGGCGCATGCGCCGGGCGCAAAAAGTTGAATGGAGTTGCTGGCGCGCTCGGCCTCGAAGAATTGCCACACCGCGCGAACCTTCATGAATTTCGCGGCTTCGGCCTTTACCTCTTCCATATCGTTGAAAAGCTCGATGGCTTTGGCGTCGCGATCAGTCAGCGCCTTTGCAAAGTTTCCCCGGAAGCCGAGATGGCGCGTGTAGAGCATCTGCGGATTGATGTAGCTCCAGATTTCAGCCAAATCGGGCACGCGCCGCACCTTGCGATCCGTGTAGGCGACCGACGGAATCGGAATATCGGTGCGTATTTTGAGCGAGCGTTCTTCACTTACCACGGCTACGGAAACCGCCACGGTGCCGGATGGCGAACTGGGCGACTCCACGTATGTATGTTCGGTGATGACCGCCTCGCGCCGCTCCGGATTGGTGAGTTCGTTCATCAGGTGCAGCCCGGACATGGCGTCCTTCGCGTAGCAGACGGCCATGGAATAACTGGGCGCAATTTTCGTGCGTGTGAATTTCTCGGAAAGAGCCGCGCCGCCCACCAGCAGCGGGACCTTGATGCCCGCGTCACGCAGGTCAGAAGCAGTGATCACCATTTGCTGCGCGCTTTTCACCAGAAGACCGCTCAGGCCGATGGCGTCAGGGTTGTGTTTCTTCCAGGCGAGGATCAACTCTTCCGGCGGCACTTTGATGCCCAGGTTGATCACATCGAAGCCATTGTTCTTCAGGATGATTTCGACAAGGTTTTTTCCGATATCGTGAACGTCTCCCTTGACCGTGGCGAGGACAACTTTTCCGCGCTTGGCCGTGTCGGCCTTTTCCATAAATTGCTCAAGATGGCCCACAGCCGCCTTCATCGCTTCCGCAGACTGCAACACTTCGGCCACGATCAGCTCGTTGTTGTTGAACAGGCGGCCCACTTCGCCCATTCCGGCCATCAGAGGTCCGTTGATGATGTCCAGCGGCTTCGCGCCCTCCGCGCGCTTGCGGTCCAAGTCCTCGATCAGGCCGTCGCGCGTGCCTTCGATGATGTAATTCGCCAGGCGCTGGTCGAGCGGCAGTTGTTCCTTCGATTTTTCCTTCTTCTTGACGGTGCGGAAATGTTCAGTCACGGCAACGATGTGAAATTGATTGATGGCGCGCTTCTGGTCGCGCGATTGCTGGCGCCAATCTTCAGGCGCGCCGCGCAGCAACTCCGTTTGAGGATGCCCCTCCGGGACTTGTGCGGGCGGATGGTTGAAGAGCAGGTTTTCCGCCAGGCATCTCTCATGCTCCGGAATGGAAGCAAACCGCTCAATGCGTTCGGCATTGACAATGGCCAGATCCAGCCCAGCTTTTGTGCAGTAATAAAGAAAAACGGAATTCACCACTTCGCGCGCACCCGCGGGCAGACCGAAGCTAACGTTGCTGATACCCAGGACGGTGCGAACGAAAGGAATTTTCTCCTTGATGAGGCGGATACCTTCGATGGTCTCGACGGCGCCGCCGATGTAATTTTCATCGCCGGTGGCGCAGGGGAAAACCAACGGATCGAAGATAACGTTTTCCGCAGGAACTGCGTATTTTTGTGTAAGAAGTTTGTGGGAGCGGTCGGCGACGGCCAGTTTTCTTTCGCGAGTAAATGCCTGCGCCTGGAGCTTGTCTTCGTCAATGCAGCCGACAATGACGGCCGCTCCGTAGCTGTGGGCCAGCGGGCAGACGTGCTCAAATTTCAATTCGCCGTCTTCCAGGTTGATGGAGTTGATGATGCTTTTGCCCTGGCAATATTTCAGGGCCAGCTCAATGGCGCGCGGATCGGTGGTATCAATCATCAGCGGCGCTTTAATTTTGCGGATGATTTTTTCGTAGAAGGGAGGAATGTCGTTCATTTCCTCGCGGTCGGTGGATTGCAGGCAGACGTCCACAATTTGCGCGCCGCTGCGCACCTGCCGGCGGGCGATTTCGCTGGCTTCTTCCCATTTTTCCGCGGCAACCAAATCCTTGAATAAACGCGAGCCGATTACGTTGGTGCGCTCGCCGACAATCAGCGGGCGAGCGGATTCCTCGGCTTCGACGGCTTCCACCCCCGAATAGAAGACGCGGTGATGCGGGGCCGGAATCTTACGCGGTGGTTTTCCTTCCGACACCTGAGCGATGGCACGTATGTGATCCGGCGTGGTGCCGCAGCAGCCGCCCACGAGATTCAACCAGCCATTTCCGATGAAACGTTTGAGCTGAATTGCGATTGAATTTGGAGTTTCCCCGTATTTGCCATCTTCGTTGGGCAACCCCGCGTTCGGATAGCAGGAAATAAGATGCCGCGAAAGCCCCGCAAGCGTCCGGATGTGATCGGTCATGAACTCCGGGCCGGTGGCGCAATTCAGTCCGATGGAGAGCAAATCAATGTGGTCGATGGAGGCCCACAGCGCTTCAGCATCCTGGCCGGCGAGCATGGTGCCCATGGCCTCAATCGTCGCGGAAATCATCAGCGGAATTCTGTGGCCGCGCTCTGCTGCAAGTTGCTCAATGGCCAGCGCGCCCGCCTTGATGTTGCGCGTATCCTGGCAAGTTTCGAGCAGCAAAATGTCCGCGCCGCCATCCAGCAAGCCGCGCGCCTGCTCGCAAAAAGTTTCGCGCAGGCCGTCGAAGGTCACTCCGCCCGTGACGGTGATGGCCTTGGTAGTCGGGCCCATGCTGCCCGCAACGAAGCGTGGCTTTGCGGAAGTTGAGAATTCGTCAGCGACGCTCCGTGCAACCAGTCCTGCGGCGCGGCTGATTTCGTAGGCGCGGTCCGCCAAGCCGTATTCGGCCAACACCAGGCTGGTGCTGCCGAAGGTGTCGGTTTCAATGATGTCCGCGCCGGCTTCCAGATATTTCCGGTGAATGCCTGCAATCACATCAGGCCGGGTGATGACCAGATTCTCGTTGCAGCCCTCCAAGGCCGGCCCGCCAAAATCAGCGGCCGTCAAATTCGCCTGCTGAATCATGGTGCCCATGGCGCCATCGAGCACGAGGATGCGCTCGCGCAACAGTTCCGTGAGCAGCCGGGATTGTTCGGTCAGATTTCTCATGCCCGTAGTTCCGTTCCCAAGCCCATTGGATGAATCATGATTGCTTTTTGATTGTTCGCCAAACTGTGCCCGAGGTTTTGCGCCCGCGAAAGCGGCCAGACCCGCACCTGAAGATTGTTCCCTACGTGGATGAAGAGGTGTGTTGTTTAGATTGTCCTCCGCAACGAAAGAGCCAACAGCCGCAAAAGACATGCTGCGTTTAGTTGGCGTCCGTACCTACAAAATCGATCTCACCCGCGGGCGGCACCAGCCCCGCTTTAGCGCCGCGGGAAAGCAGCTCGCGCACCGCGTGGCGGCCCTTTTCGCCGTAACCAAGCGTCCAGCGGTTCACGTACATGCCCACGAACTGGTCGGCCAGCTCCGGCTCCATGTCGCGAGCGAACTGCATGGCGTAATTCAACGCGGCCTCGCGGTGGTCGAGCGCATAGCTGACGCTGTCGCGAATGGCCTGAGCAATGCGGCGGCCTACTTCAGGCCCCAGCGCGCGGCGCACAGCATTGCCACCAAGCGGCAACGGCAATCCATTTTGCTCCTGCCACCATTGGCCCAGGTCAACCACCCGGTTCAGACCCGCCTGCGGAAACATGAGCTGACCTTCGTGAATCAGCAACCCCGCGGGGACAGCGCCATCACGGACTGCATCCACAATTTTGTCGAAGGCAATCACCACCGGCTCGAAACGCGGCTCGAACAATTTGAGTGTTAAGTAAGCTGTGGTGCGTAGGCCGGGGACAGCCACGCGCATACCTGCGAGATCTTCGCGGCGGACCGGCTTTTGTGAAACCACCAGCGGGCCGTAACCCTCGCCGAAGCTCGCGCCGCAATCCAGCAGCGCGTATTTTTCCTTTAAATATGGGTAGGAGGCAAAACTGATCGCTGTTACGTCGTAAGTCTCCGCGTCGGCCGCGCGATTCAGAGTCTCAATGTCGGCAAGCACGTGTGAGAATTTCAGGCCCTCGGCGCGCACTTTGTGGGTAGCCAGCGCGTAAAACATGAAGGCATCGTCGGAATCCGGCGAATGCGCCAGCTTGATATCCATGGCCCGCGTTGTCGCTTGTTCGAGTGCCATCGTCAGGTCCTCAGTTCCCCCACGGAATTCAAGCCCGGCCAGAATTTTTTTCACCGCGGCCCGATCACGATTCCTCCGCTTGAAACCGCTCCCGGGAGACAGCTATCCCTACTGCGCGAATCCTTCAACCGGGGAGCTTTTGAGGTTCGGAACAGGCCTACTCTTGCAAAACTGGGACTTCGTCTGAATCTCTTTCAGCTGCAGATTATCACACCCTTGAGGGATTCTCAAAGCAGGCGGGCCGCACAGCCGAGCAAGCCTTTTCGATACGCACAGCATCTAATTAAGCGGGGAAGAAGTGGGTGGCAGCAGAGAGAGAAGGAGGTTCACATCCATGACTTTCCAGAAGAAAACATCAAGAGTCTGGCTGACTCTCATCGTATCGGCTTTGGCAGTGATCGCTGTGGGGTTTATGTCCACCTACGCGGGAACTGCAGCGGCCGCCACTCGCAGTCAAGAATCCAACAACACACTGGTGAATCAAGTTCGGCATGAGCTGGTCATGCTGCCTTGGTACGGTGTGTTCGATAACCTGGAATTCACGGTGAATGGCGGTGAAGTGACTTTGCAGGGCCAGGTTGTCAGACCCATCATTAAGGACGACGCCGAAGCGGTAGTGAAAAAGCTCGCCGGCGTCACGCGTGTGGTGAACAACATCGAAGTGCTGCCGCCCTCCCCGATGGATAGTGAAATTCGGCGAGCGGAGTACCGCGCGATTTTCTCTGACGAAACGCTGAACCGCTATTCCATGGGCTCGGTGCCGTCCATCCACATCATTGTGGACAACGGCCACGTGACACTCACGGGCATCGTGGACCGGGAAGCGGATCGCAACCTGGCCTATCTGCGAGCCAATTCGGTGCCGGGAGTATTTTCCGTGACCAATGATTTGCGCACCGAACAAAGCGCAACACCGCGATAACAGCTTCGCAAATCACCTCGGGCCCGGCTGCTGCCGGGCCCGAGGTTTCTTCATAAGCGAATCACTTGCGAATTTGGCGGCCGCGTTCTACTTGGGTGCGGGGCTGGGTGATTGTTGGTGTATCCATGAAGCGATGTTTTCAACCACATCCTGCTCGACATGGGACGGTGTCATGTACTCGGCTCCACTCGCCTGCCCCGCGACGGTCATGAACAGGTGGTTTGCAAGCGGATAAGATTTTAAAGTTACGTCCTTGCGGCCTCCCAACCCTTTTTTAAAAGCGTCGAAATCGACCATGCGTACTTGCACATCCTTTTCACCCTGCAGGATCAACATGGGGATCTTAAGCGATGCCGCCACCTTCACAGGGTCGTAATTGCGAAGGTCCAGGAAATAAATCGAGGGTATGGCCGCGCCAGCAGAATGGAGCATGACACCCGGCTTGAGGTTGGGATCTTCGATATCGCGTTTTTCCTGCTCAGCACGCGCAATTGCTTTCAGCCCCTGTTCATTCGGTGGGCCGTTCAGGCTGGTCTGGAATTTTGTTTGCTCCAGGACCATATCTTCCAGCGGCCGCGCGCATCCTGCCATCAGAATTAAGCCCGCGATCTGCGGATCACCAGTGGCAATGCGCGGGGCGAGATAAGCGCCCAGGCTGTGCCCAATGACGAAGATATGGCTGGAATCAATTTCAGGCTGAGTTGCCAGCAGCGCGACAGCCGCGCGCGCGTCATCTTCGGTTTCCTCCTTGACCGTAAATCCCGCCGCGATTTTCATCATCTCGGCGCCATGCTGCCGCGTTCGCTTCACATAGCGCAAAACAGCAATGCCGCGGCTTGCCAATCCCCAGGCCAAATCCTTGAAAGTCTTGTTGGGGCCGATGGTTTCATCCGCGTCGTTCGGCCCTGAACCGTGAACCAAGACTACCGCGGGAAAAGGTCCCGTGCCTTTGGGGATTGTAAGCGTGCCAGGGAGTTTCCACGGTGCGCTGCCAATGGTGACGGTTCGCTCCGTGAATGATTCGGGCTTTGCATACGATGGCGCTACCCACGGCGTCAGGGAGCTTGCCGGAACGGATCTAAATTGAGCAATCTTATTCTGTGCATCGAAGGCGAAAATCACGACCCATTCGTCGCGCGAGAATTTGCAGGACACATAGACCACCTGGTATCCCTGCTTCATTTCCGAGCGAACGGATTCGACGGAAACAAAATCGCCGGCCAATGCCAGCAAAGTGTCCCAGGAAGCGAGAAGCTTGTCCGGGGGAAGCGCCGCGGCCACACGCGCGTCAAAGTATGGTTCGACCGCCTCAAACTTGCGAGCTACCAAATCGGCAAGAATGGAACGCGCCAGTGCTTCATTGTCTTGTTGTGGTGGAGTTTGCCCGGCCGGTAAGGCTGGAAGTGCCAGCACGAAAAGAATCATCAAGCTTGCAAGAACTGCAACGCCTAAAACGCGCATTAAGATCCGGTTCCCCCTGCTCAAATGTAGCCTATCCGTCTGCGCACAGGCCACGTCATTTTGTAAGGGGGACACCATTTCCACGAGTCGCGGCGTGCGCCGCAGGAGACGATGGCGAAGCAGCTTCCTGGAGGTCACGTCCCGAAGGGGCAATTGCCAGTCCCAGGGAAATTTATTATGGGACTAATTTGTGGAGGAATTATCCTCGATGATCGGGTCGGCTGCAGTTGCCTTCGCGCCCTGCTTGTCCCCGCCGCGAAGTTTTCCTGTTGAATTGATGAAGAAGGACCGCCGGCCCGACTTGTTGTATTCCTCAGGAGTCGCAAGCAATTCAAACTGGGTATCCTTTCCGTCCGGACCCGTGGGGAGGACCACGTACCGAAGCGCGTACCCGCTGATGTGGTCCGTGGTCATGTCTGCGTCCAACAATCCGGCCGCTTCCGGGGAAATCCCGTCCTTTGGCGCGGGGCCCAGTTGCGTGAGCGTTTCCGGCAGCCTTTCAAATGCGTTCCGATAGGTGTCGATAGCGGCAGCGATTTTCCGGAGCGCGGCTATGATTCCAGTTTCTCGATCCGCCATTTCCTGAGCATCCCATTCCGGGGCGAGCTGCGAAAGATCGAGCATCAACACACCAAGGGAGACCAACCTCCACCCTCCGTTGCTCATCACCAAGCCGAATTCGATTCTGCGGTCCGGCTTGATTTCGACAGGGACAAAGGCAAGGTTTGGCTCGATGCGGGGATCGCCGAAATGAATCTCGGCGGTAAAGGAGGGTGACTCGCACCTCAGCACTGTTCGTCCAGTGGCGTCAGCGGAAAGCAAGGGCCGCCCTGCGTCCTGCATCAACACCAGGCGCCGGAGCAGCGCCAGCTGCTGATCCGGCGTGAGTTTTCGGAATAGCGCGGCGTTTGCGTTGGTAAGGAAATCTGGGAATTTGTCCTTGTCTTGGCGGCAAGCCGTGGCCAGCAATTCCCTGAGAGTTGCGGCGGGGTCGGTTGCGGCGGAAGGCAATTGCGCTGATGGGGACGACTGTTGCTGCGCCCCCGCGGATGACGCCGACCCGAGCGACAGAGAGACTATCGCAAGGAGTGTAGCAATGAAGATTCGCCAAATCCGCAACCAGGAGGTATCGCCGCGTTTTTCTCTTATCTCCATCCTGTTCCTCACGTTTTCACCCGTCCCAAGATTGCCGCCAGCTCCTGCGTAAATTTCGACCGCGGCATTATTTCAGAGCAGCCCGCGGCCCTGGCCCTTTCTGCTAATTCCACCTGCACGTGAGAGAGGAAGGCGATAACCGGCGTTTGGTTGCCCGCGGCTTTCAGCCGATCCAGGGCGCCAACTGGATTGCCTCTGGCGTTCAAGTCCACCAAAATCAACGCGGTTCGCGTTCCCGCAGAGCCGCTTTCGTTGGGCCTGGTAAGCGCCATTTCGACCAACGAATCCACGGAGCTGGCCGCTTCCAGTTCCACCCCCATGTGCCGTGCAGTTTCCGTAATTTTTGCGCGGAAGAACAGATCATCTACAAGAAGCAATACTTTTCCCATGCAGGTCCCCCAAACCCTATCTACCCGAAACCGAACCACCTATTATGATGCCCGTGTTGGCATGAAAAGGCGATCATCCTATCGAGTCCAGAAAGCCAAGGTTTTTCGACATCCGCGGCTGACTACGGTATAACTTTTGGCGTCTAATGGAGGGAAGCTTATGTCGCCGCAGCGGTCCTCGGCAAACTTGCCGGGCATGAGTTTGCTGGAGCAGATGCCAATCATAATGGAAAAGATTCTGCTCGACGTCCCCGATTCCACGATGGCCTGGAAGCCAGCGGCGGATCGTTGGTCGATAAGCGAAGTTCTCGGCCATCTATCCGATATCGAGCAATGCTGGCGTGAACGAATCAAGCGCATGGCGCAAGAGGACAGCCCGGCCTTGGAATCGTATGACCAGAACGCCTCCTATGCGGCGGGCAAATATGCCGGTACCGGGCGCGAGAACTTGAGAAAGTTTTGTCACGAGCGGGATCGTTCGCTTTCCCTGCTTCGGTATTTGCCGGAGGGCGCGCTGGGCCGCTCCGGACAGCACGCGGAGTTGGGCCGAGTGACGATTTCCGACCAATTGCATAGCTGGGCTTTCCATGACTTAGGGCACATCAAACAGATATCGGAGATTTACCGGGCTGGATCGTTCTACACCAGGATGGGGCCGTTCAAGGGCTATTACACCGTTAAGCCCTGAGCGCCGCGAGGTATGTTGCAACCATGAATCGCCTTGGGGAAAAATTACTTTCCGCGTTTGAACCGGGAGTTCCCTCCATTGGAATTCTGTGGTTGGACCTGCCTGCGCTTACCGCCCACGCCCGCGACATCGCCAAAGAAAATGAGCACGTGAACGCTGAGCTGAAATACCTCGTCGCACAGGGAATGCTTCGTGAAGAGGCCGGCAAGTTTGCCCGGACGGAAGATGGCCGATTAGCGGTAGCCGGACCTCGAGCCCTGACGCTCTACACGCGGAAGGGCTGCCATCTTTGCGAAGAACTAAAAACACAAATCGGGCCGCTCGTCTCGCGATTCGGGTCGCAGCTGCGGGAAGTGAACATTGACGCCGACCCGGTCTTACGCGCCAGATACAACGAGGAAGTACCCGTGTTGTTCCTCGGACCACGGAAAGTTGCCAAGTTCAAAGTTGACCTAGCGCAGCTCCGCCGCCAACTCGAAAACGCTGGATGAATGGTTTGAATTCCCTGTGAAGGTTCAGGATTCTACCGAAGCTCGAGTTTTGATTGTCTTATCCGGAGTGTCGCCTGGCCGCCCTTTGACCCGATCATATGTGGTGACGCGGCAGGTCGAGCCTAATGCCTCGTTGTAATAGGTGGGCACGCCCAACGCCGTTCGCAATTCCTCATTGAACCGTCGCAAGTTCATAAGCTGCGCCGCCTGCGCTGGGAATCTTCGTCCATCATCCAACAGTAGAAATTTCTGATAGCCCGCGTCCCACAGCCGCGTGAATTGACCATTCCAGAGGATCGACGGGAGGATGGTCATCTGGTACAGGCCGTCCGGTGTGCGACGGAACTCCGAGGCGCAGCCGTATTTTTCGACACGAACCACGCCGCCGGTGCTGCCCACTTGAAACGCGGTTGCGGCCAGTTTTTGCAGAACCAGAGCTGTGTCGAACCGTTCCTTCACGTCCCACATACTCACAGAGTAGGCAAGATGCGCCCCCAATGTCAAAGCTCATCGCGATGCGTCTATGTGGGGTTGTGTGGAGAAGAAATGGTGATCGGATTCACGAAAGTCTATTCATGGCGCAGGGCAATCATGGGATCCACGGCCATCGCCCTGCGTGCAGGGAAATAGCAGGCGGCGAAGCCAACGCCGCCAAGCAAAAGGGAGACCGCGCAAAGAATCAGCGGGTCGCCCGGTTTCACGCCGTAGAGCAGCCCTGAAAGCATGCGGGTAACGCCGATGGCTCCGAGGGCTCCAATTCCCAGACCAGCGAGCACCCAAATTCCGCTTTGGCCCACGATCAGGCGCAAGACGTCCACGGGACGCGCCCCCAGCGCCATCCGAATTCCAATCTCATGCGTTCGTTGTGCCACTGAATAGCTCACCACTCCGGCGATGCCAATGGAGGCGAGGGCCAATGCAATCACGGAGAATACTCCCAACAGAATCATGGGGAATCGCCGCGAGCCGACCGATCCGCTCACCACGTCCTCCATGGTGCGGATTCGTGAAATGGCGCGGTCCGGCGCCGCGCGCAACAATGCGGTCTGCACCGCATTTGAATACGCCAATGGCGCTGCGGCGGTCTTTACCACTATTGTCATCACGGGCCATGCGGCCTGCGTGTAAGGCCGGAAAAACTCGCGAGGAGCGGTTTCGTCCAGTCCCCAGTGCCGCACATCGCGAGCGACTCCCACAATTGTGAGCATCGGTCCATCCGAGTTCATACCCCCAAGCTTAATGCGTTTGCCAATGGGATCTTCATTTGGCCAGAACTTCTGGGCCATGGTCTCGTTGATGACGATTACGTTTGGAGCGTCCACTGTGTCGCGATCAGTGAATTCACGCCCGCGAACCACTTGGATACCCATCGTCCGGAAATAGTTTGGACACGCGACTGAATAACCCGCGCCGGGTTCATCCTCCGGCTTAGAGTATGGATGCCCTTCTACCTCGAATCCGCGGCCTGCTCCACCGCCCCCCAAAGGCAAATGGCTAATGGCGCCGACGGAGAGGATGCCCGGCAACGTCCCGACATAATCCTGAAGCTCCTGGCAAAAGCGAGCGTTCACCGGAGGGCCAACATAAAGATTCACCTGCGGCGTCGGGGTACCCATAACGAGCACGTTTGTTGGATCGAGGCCGGGATCCACTCGTAGCAAGCGAGACATGCTTTCGATCATCAATCCGGCACCCGCGAGGACGATCAGCGTCAGGGCTACTTCGGCAGTTACAAGTCCATGTCTCAACCGGCCTCCTCTGCCTCCTGTCGATCCGCGAGAACCTTCTTTTAAAGTCAGATTAAAGTCGCGGCCCAGTCCGCTAAATGCAGGCGCCAGGCCGAACAGCACGCCCGTGATGCACGAAATCAAAAACGTGAATCCCAACACACGCCCGTCGAGACTGAATGATTCAATATGCCTGAAGGGAGTGCGCAACATGGCCGCGGGCAGGACGCTGGGGAGGATTTTGGTTAACCAAAACGCCAGGAGCACACCCGCTCCGCCGCCCAGAATCCCAAGGAGAACGCTTTCGGTGAGTAGCTGCCTCGCAATGCGCTTACCGCTGGCCCCCAGCGCGCGCCGTATTGCCAGTTCTTTTTGCCGGGCGGCGCTACGGGAAATCATCAAGTTGGCAACATTGACGCAGGCTATTAAGAGCACCAGTCCAACGGCGGAGAGTAGTGTACGCAGGGTGCGCCAGCGGTCGTCCTGATCGAGATCGTCCATTCGCGATACGATGGCGGTCTTGCTCGCGTCGTCAACGGGATACTTTTCCGAAAGATGCTTGCCAATAATCTCCATTTCCGCATCGGCCTGAGCCATGGATACACCGGGCTTCATCCGCGCGATCGAAATGAAGGAATTCGATCCCCTGTCATGATCATTTTTCGTGTATCCGGCGGGTACCCAAAGCTCGCGAAGACCGCTCCAGAACTGAAATTGAAATTCGCTCGGCATCACGCCCACCACCGCGTAACCATCGCCGTCAATCCTTATGGTCTTTCCTATAATTGCCGGATCACCGCCGTAGCGCCGTTTCCATAACCCGTAACTGAGGATGACTTCGCGGTCGCGGCCGGCGATTTCCTCCTCCGGAGAAAACACGTGACCCAGCATCGGCTGGATGCCGAGCACTGGGAAGAAATCGGCGGAAACGCGCAATCCGGAAACTTGTTCGGGATTACGCTCGCCGGAAAGGCAGTAGCTTTTTCCGGCAGAATCGAAGATGGCTATGTTCGAGAACACATGATTCAGAGCTTTCCAATCCTGGTAGTTGGGGAAGGAGACGATGTTGTGGTTCTCGGGATCACGAACATCGTGTTGCCACACCATGACCAGGCGATCCGGGCCTGGAAAAGGTAAAGGTTTCAGGAAAACAGCGTTGATTACGCTGAAGATCGTGGCGTTCGCCCCGATGCCAAGTGCGAGAGTCAAGATGACAACGGCGGTGAAGCCGGGATTCTTACGCAACATGCGCATGCTGTGGCGCAAGTCGTTCCATAGAGCACTCATCCTGTCACCCCTGTCACGTGGTTAGACTCCTCGCGAACAAAAATGGTCATGGGAATAGGTGAGGCGCGACCTTCTAGCGGTTTTTCTCGGCAGGTGTCACTTGTTAGCAACCAGATCTGAAGGCCTTGCAAATGCGACCTATTTGGTCGCATATTAGTTACAGCTCACTGGCAGGGGGTAGCTGCTTGGCCTTCGTATCACGCCATTCCCTGTAGGATGCTGGGTTTGTCCCGCTAACCTGTGGTATCTAAAAAGAATACGGGTGGGGGATACCCGCATCGAATCAGTGTAGGCAGAGGCGTGGGCTTCGGCAACTTTGGTTTGGGGATGGGATTAGTTGGTGGTTGAGGTGGGGGGCTAGGTCAATCCAATGGGTGCGCAAGGTCAATCATTAATCGATTATCCCGTCCGGGCAATCGATCCGTCAGCAGCGTCGGCGACGTCGCTGCTCGATCGCATTGGGAAAACTCCGCTGTTGCGGCTTTCACGCGTTGGGCATGAATTCCCAAATATTGAGTTTTATGTAAAGGCGGAGTGGTTTAATCCGGGCGGTTCGGTGAAAGATCGCCCTGCCTTTGCCATGATCCGCGAGGGTGAGCGAAGCGGCGCATTACGGTCCGGCAAAACCATTCTGGATGCGACCAGCGGAAACACGGGAATTGCCTACGCCATGATTGGGGCCTATCTCGGCTATCCGGTCGCGCTCTGCCTGCCTGAAAGCGCCTCGCCCGAGCGAAAGAAAATTCTGCACGCTTACGGCGCTGAAATGGTATTCACTCCCGCGGAGGAAGGATCGGATGGCGCAATCCGGCTCGCGCAAAAGCTTTATGCTGCCGATCCAGAGCGATATTTCTATCCGGACCAATACAACAATCCGGCGAACTGGCGCGCTCATTACGAGGGCACAGGCGCCGAGATATGGGATCAGACGCGTGGCCGCGTTACGCACTTCTGCGCCGGCCTTGGAACCACAGGCACATTTACGGGTATCACTCGAAAGTTGAAGGAGATGAATTCGCGAATCCGTTGCGTGAGCTTGCAACCCGATGCCGGTTTCCACGGCCTGGAGGGGTGGAAACACATGGCCACCGCGATCGTACCGAAGATCTACGATCCCCACCTGGCCGATGACAATCTGGAAGTGCGCACGGAAGATGCATACAAGATGGTCAAGCGGTTGGCGAAGGAAGAGGGACTTCTGGTCAGTCCCAGCTCCGGTGCGGCCCTGGTGGGCTGTTTCGCCGTGGCCCGGACAATTCCGAGGACGCAAAACGCGGTCATGGTTACCGTGTTTGCGGATTCCGGTGAAAAGTATCTGAGCGAGCGGTTCTGGGAAGAGGCCAAGTAGCACTGGGATTTGGTTTCCACTGAAAATGCCGATGCCGCCAATGAACTTGCAGAAGCTGCAACTGAACGAAACGCAGGCGCGAGAGATCCGTGCGCATGGCGTGGAAACTTATCCGCACGAATGCTGCGGAGCGCTGTTGGGGGCTGAAGGCGCTGCCGGCCGCGAGGTGCGCGGACTGCACAGACTCGTCAATCGTAGGACCGACTCACCGCGCAACCGATTTTCAGTCACGGCAGAGGATACACGTGACGCCGAAAACGCGGCGCAAAAAGCAGGGCTGGAAGTTGTGGGCTGGTATCACTCGCATCCCGACCACCCGGCGCTGCCCAGCGAGTACGACCGCGAGCACGCCTGGCCGTGGTACAGCTACGTCATCGTGAGCATCATATCGGGCGAGCCGCAAGCGATGGCTTCCTGGCGGTTGACGGACGATCGGATGCGCTTTGAGCCAGAGAGAATTGTCACAAGCGATTCGGCCGCGCGCGTGACGCCTGCGGCGCCTTGAATACATCCAATCCCTGACCTTTCCCCTGTGTGGGAAATGGGATGGACCAACAAATAGGGAGGACCGCTGGAATGGCCGTAAAAGTTCTGATACCAACACCGCTGAGGCCCTTTGTGGGTAAGCGAAACTCTGTTGAATTGAAAGCTGGCACGGTTGGCGAGGCACTTGGCTCGCTGACCAAGGAATTTGCCGATCTGCGCAAGCACCTCTACACCGACGATGGTCGAATCCGCAGCTTCGTCAACGTCTATCTGAACGACGAAGACATCCGCTATCTCGACAAGGAAAACACGCCGATCAAGGATGGCGACACCATCAGCATCGTGCCCTCCATCGCCGGCGGCGCAGGGAATTGAGTGGAGACTGAAAGGAAGCAATTCATGAGCACCCAGGCCAAAGTGGTTGAAGGTCCGCACCTTTCGCGCGAAGAAATTCTACGCTACAGCCGCCACCTCATCATGCCGGAAGTTGGCATGGACGGGCAGTTGAAGCTCAAGCACGCGCGCGTTTTGATGATTGGCGTGGGCGGACTTGGAGCGCCTCTGGGACTCTATCTGGCCGCGGCGGGCGTGGGCCATCTAGGGTTAGTTGATTTTGACGTGGTGGATTTCACCAACCTGCAACGCCAGGTGACGTTTTCGACCAGCGATGTCGGCAGGCCCAAGCTGGAGGCTGCGAAAGAGCGGCTGGCCGGGCTCAATCCCTTTATTGACATCGCGAATTATGAAACGCGGCTGACCAGTTCCAACGCGCTGGAGCTTTTCCGTGGCTATGATCTGGTTGTGGATGGCACGGACAATTTCCCGACGCGCTACTTGGTGAACGATGCTTGCGTGTTGACCGGCAAGCGCAACGTGTATGGCTCGATTTTCCGGTTCGAGGGACAAGTCAGCATTTTCGGCTCTCCGGATGGACCCTGCTATCGCTGCCTCTATCCTGAGCCACCCCCGCCAGGATTAGTGCCATCTTGCGCAGAAGGTGGAGTGCTGGGAGTCCTTCCGGGGATTGTCGGCGCGCTCCAGGCCATTGAGGCGATTAAACTGATTCTGGGCACTGGTGATCCGTTGATTGGGAGGCTGTTGCTTTTCGACGCACTGGCCATGCGGTTCCGGGAGCTTAAGCTCAAAAGGAATCCCGATTGCCCTTTGTGCGGGACGCATCGCACAATTACGAAATTGATTGACTACGAGGAATTCTGCGGAATTCGAGGGGAGGAAGCCCCAGCGCCCACAACCAACGTCCCTGAAATGACTCCGCGGCAGCTGAAGCAGAGACTCGATCGCGGCGACGATTTGTTTGTCCTCGACGTTCGCGAGCCGCATGAATTTCAGATCTGCAATTTGAATGGATACCTGCTCCCACTCGGTGATTTGCCGCGGCGCGCGAACGAACTGGACAGCTCGCGCGAAATCGTGGCACATTGCCGGAGCGGGAAACGATCTGCCGAAGCCGTCGAGTTTCTTCGTAAGGCCGGTTTCCGAAAAGTTTGGAACCTCAAGGGCGGGATCCTGGCCTGGTCTGATGAAGTGGATCCATCCATGCCAAAGTATTAAAGCTTGCTATTGAAGAGGCTGAGAAGATTGATTGGGGGATAACAATGGCCGCATCCAAAATTACGCCCAGGGATAATGGACCGATACAGATCGAAGGCGATTTCGAGATTGTTGATATGGCCGGAAATAAATTTGGCCTGGCCGGTCGCACCTCCATTAAGCTTTGCCGCTGTGGCCATTCCGCGAATAAGCCGTTTTGCGACGGCGCGCACAAAGCGGTGAATTTCCAGGATGTTTCGCAGGCCCGAGAACTTTCTCCTCCCGTGCCAAAACCCTAGAATCCGGAATTGGCATTCTTGTCCCAATTAAGATGTGCGGAATTGGTCCAAGAGTGTTATTTGCGCGTGGCAAGTGACAGGAAGATATGCTTAAGCGACACAGCCGATTCGATGTTGGGCATTTCCTCTCTCAACTTGTAACTAATTTACACGACTGGCCGCTTTCCACCCCAAGTGGGAACCTCTCCTCCTATCGGTCCATTCCCTAACGCTATGAATTTCAGCGCAGTACGAATTTGAGAAGTTCTCTTCCACTTGGCCACAAAGTTGCACTTTAGTGGCACTGGATGACCTCTGTCTTGGGCGTTGAGGACTCTTGTGGGAATGCTTTTATTGATCAACGAAAAGCTCAGGCCCTATCGCTGGCCCTTCGCGTTTATCGGCGGAGCGGCCACGGTCATCCTGCTGGGATGGTTGCGCTCCTTTCATTTGTCGTTTGAGCCGATTCAATTCCTTTCACTCGCGCTTTTTGGGAGTCTGCTGATACTGACTTTTTCAGCAAATGCTCTGGTGCGTTTCCGCGGCACACGCGACCGAATCTCTCTGATCCTGGCATTGGGTTTCGCGCTGGCCGCACTTGTGGAAGCCGGCGGCAACCTCGATCTGTATTCGGCGATGGCCGGTGCCGCCCCACTGCCATTGCGCGTACCACTTCCCTGGATGGTAAGCCGTACACTTCTGGGGCTACTTTTGTTATTGGCGCTGTTCGTGGAACGGCGCTTGCCAAACGCTCGCGAACCCGGCAAGGAAATTGCCGCTGCATTCTTCATCGTTGGCGGCGTGGGCTATCTCACCAGCGCGATTTTTCTGGGACTGCCATGGCAAATCTCGATTCACCCCACCTGGCTCTTGGCGCGGCCCTGGGAGATGCTTCCGGCCGCACTGTTCTGCATTGCGGCGGTGGGCTTCTACAAACGATTGCAGCGCTCCTCCTCAGCATTCGACAAATCGCTCTACTGGACAGCAATCATCAATGTTATCTGTCACGTGGTTGCCTCACAATCCGTGCAGCAATTGGATGGTCCTGGCCTGCTCGCGCAACTGTTGAAGGTTTCCAGCTATGGAGTTTTGCTTGGCGGCGCGCTGGTGGACAACGCCCGATTGTTCGATCAAGTTCGCCGAATGGCAATCACCGATCCGCTGACCGGTTTGGCCAATTACCGGACGTTGGTAAACGCTTTGCAAAGCGAGCTCGAGCGCTCGCGCCGCACCGGCCGCCCCTTTGCCGTGGTTCTGTTCGATCTCGACGGACTCAAAACAGTGAATGACAAGTATGGCCACCTGATGGGCACACGAGCCATCTGCAGGCTGGCCAACGTTCTGCGAATGCATTGCCGCGCGACCGATACCGGGGCACGTTACGGTGGTGACGAGTTTGCTCTTGTATTGCCGGAAGCAGGGGCGGACGCCGCCGAACGCGTAGCCTGCCGCGTCAGGGAAAAGCTTGCCGCGGACATTGAATTTCCGCACCTCGCGGTGAGCGCCGGGGTTGCCGTTTACCCGAATGATGGGGACACCTTGGAAAAATTGTTGGGTGCAGCGGACCGCGCGCTCTATCGGATGAAGGGTCACGGCGACGGTGTGCTTACTTTGGCGCGCATCGCGGTCTGCCTTTAACCAGGGCCCGCAGCGAGGGTCCGTGTCGGAGGGGTGATGAGGGATTTTGAAGAGGGCGATATCGCACCTCGCCTGGAAAAAAGAATTCCGATGGCGGTGGCGCTCCAGATCTCCGGCAACGAACGAGTGCCGGGAATCGAGACCACGTTCACCGAAAACGTTAGCGCTCGCGGCGCGCGCGTGGTCACCTCGCGTCCCTGGAGGATCGAGGACCGCGTGATGGTTGCCTCTCTGCCAGGTGGATTTCGCGCCAAAGCAAGGGTGGCCTATTGCCAGAGGCTGCGCGACGTCGGCTTCGCCATCGGCTTGGAATTCCTGGAGCCCAGCGGACAATGGGTGATTGACCCATCCGCCGTTCCGGAAAGAACGCTCAACGGTTAAGGAGGAGGGACTCGCGAAGACAAGAAACTGGCGCAAACAGTTTTTAAGCGCTGGACGCCGCCTATCATGGCACGTCCAGCGCTTATTATTTTAGCGTGGAAAATTATTGAACCAACCCAACAGAAGGTGCTGGAACAGGGGAAGGAGTCTCTCGAATGGGGCCATACTGGGCTTCGTAGCGGGAAAGGTTCTCTCCCAGCGCTCTCCAAAGGCGCTTGGCGTGTCCGGGGCTCATAATCATGCTGGAAACTAGTTTTCCTTGGGGCGCACCCTGCGTGGAATTGGGGAAAATATAGATGAAGTTCAGAGTGAACTCTTCCGGGTTGTGGTGAATCATCACTAAATTGCTGTACTGGCCCAGCATTTCCTTTTCGTCGGCCTTGATCTGAACCTGTTGCTGTGTCTTGGCGGCTTCGTCCATCGGAATCCCTCCCGGATCAATCGTAAGTATAACAGACGAGCAGGCGGGTGAGTGTTGTTCGCTGCACAAGCTGCAAGAAAATATTTGACCCGCGCAGTAGTTAATGCTAGTTTATATCGTGAGTTCATTGCAGTTAATCCAATCTCCCGTTACTTTATGACGGTTACTCCCGCACCCATCGAAGAAACGCCCCCGAATGCACCGCCCGTGCCCTCAGCAGCGCATAAGACTGCGTTCTCATCGGGCTTGCCGTCCCTTCCTGAGGTATATCGCACAGTTCCTTTTCTGGCGGAGGCGTCCTTCTGGCGAAAGCTATTCGCGTTTGCGGGGCCGGGGTATCTGGTGGCCGTGGGCTACATGGATCCCGGCAACTGGGCAACCGATCTGGGGGGTGGCTCCAGGTTTGGCTACACCCTTTTAAGCGTGGTGCTTCTGAGCAGCTTGGTCGCCATGTTCCTGCAGGCGCTCTCCGCCAAGTTGGGGATTGCCACGGGACGCGACCTGGCGCAAGCCTGCCGTGAGCATTACTCCCGCCGCACGTCAATTTTCCTTTGGATCATCTGCGAAATTGCGATTGCCGCATGCGATCTGGCGGAAGTGTTGGGATCAGCGGTCGCTTTGCAGCTGCTGTTTCATGTTCCGCTGCTCTACGGAGTGATCCTGACCGGCGCGGACGTTTTGATTGTACTGGCGCTTCAGGGTCGCGGATTCCGTTGGATTGAAGCGCTGGTGGTAACGCTGATTCTCACCATCGCGGGATGCTTCGCGTACGAAATCTTTTTTGCGCGCCCGCTGTGGTTGGAGGCCGCAAGCGGATTCCTGCCGACCGGACAGATTCTGCGCGACCGGGAAATGCTCTACCTGGCCATCGGAATCCTCGGCGCAACGGTGATGCCACACAATTTGTACCTCCATTCAAGCATTGTGCAGACCCGCGCCTTCGGTTTCGGAGCGTCCCACAAGCGCGAAGCAATCCGTTTCGCCACTTTAGACTCCACCATCGCGCTGGGTTTCTCCCTGTTCATCAATGCCGCCATCCTCGTGCTCGGCGCAGCGGCCTTTCACCAGCGGGGCTTCACCAATATCGCCGATATTGGCGAAGCCTATAAGTTACTAACCCCGGTGCTGGGCGCCAGCTTTGCCAGTGTGTTGTTTGCTGCCGCGCTGCTGTGCTCCGGCCAAAACTCAACTCTTACCGGTACGCTTGCCGGCCAGATTGTGATGGAAGGGTTCATTCATATTCACTTGCAACCGTGGTTGAGGAGGCTGATCACGCGCAGCCTGGCCATTGTTCCGGCCGCAATCGTGATCGGAGTCATGGGCGAAGGTTCGGTCACCAAGCTCCTTATTTTCAGCCAGGTGGTCCTGAGCTTCCAACTTCCCTTTGCCATTATTCCGCTGGTAAAGTTCACTGGGGATCCCGCGAAGATGGGCGAATTCGCCAATCGCCGGTGGATCACCGTGTCCGCTTGGCTGGTTGCGGCCGCGGTCATTGCCCTCAACGGATTGCTCTTGGTGTTGATCCTTCGCTGATTTGTAACCTTTGCCCGCCATGAACCTCTAATCCATTGGAAAATCTTAAGGATAACGCGCGCGTGCGTTCATGCGTCTTATGTAATGATTGCTGTCTCACAGGCGGATGGAGCCTTTAATTCGTATTTCAAATGGAGGCGTGATGGCTCGAAGATTTGCTTACTTTGGGAAGGGAATCACCGTGGGTGTGGCGTTGGCGTCCAGCCTGCTGTTTGCCGGCTGGGCCGCGGCGCATAATACGGGATGGGTTGTGCCGCCAGAGGCGAAAAAACTGAAGAATCCCGTCAAGGCAACACCGCAAAACCTAGACTCCTCCCACGCCATCTGGTTGGACAAGTGCGCCAAATGCCATGGTGAAAAAGGCGCCGGCGATGGTCCCGAGGCATACATGTACAATCCCGCCCCTTCGGAACTGAACAGCGCCCACATGATGGGTGAAATGACCGACGGCGAAATCTATTGGAAAATGACGGAAGGCCGAAAACCAATGCCCTCATTCAAGACGGAGTTGTCCGACGAGCAGCGCTGGGCCATGGTGAACTTTCTGCGTACGCTGGTCGTGAAGCCGGTGGCAAAGCCCGCGGTGAAGCCGGCGCCGAAGACCGCCGGACATTGAAATTAGCTGGAATTGAATTCGCCGCTACTTTACTTGCGATAGGGCCTGAGCAACTTCATTCAGGTCCGGCACAACCGGAATATCGTATTGCTTGAACCAGGCCACGTTTCCTGCTTTGTTGATGATGGCGATGGCCCGGCCAGTGATCCCCTTGTCGGCCAGATAGATCCCGAATTTTTCGGCAACTGCCCCGCGCGGCTGGAAATCCGCCAGCAGCGGGTAATGGATGCCCATTTTTTCAGCGTAAGCTTTGTGCGACCAGGCGCTATCGACGCTCAGTCCCAGCACCTGGGCATTGAGTGACTCAAACTTTTTCATGTCATTGACCATGCAGGCGTGCTCGTTGGTGCACACCGGGCTCCAGTCCAGCGGATAGAACACCATCACCACATTCTTCTTCCCGCGATAATCCGCGAGTTTCACTTCCTGCATGGTCTGATCTTTCAAGCTGAATTCTGGAGCGGACTGTCCCACGGAAATCGGCATGAATTAATTCTCCTTTGAATTTGAAATCTTATCGCCACGCGGCAAAAAGTATCTTCAACGCGAAGCGCTTATCATAGCATTCCTCCAATGATCCGTGTCCTGTTGGCTGGATTCTTCAAATCCCGTCGGCCCCTTCGCGAGCTTGAGGGTAGAGATTCAGCCGAACGATAACAGCCAGCAATATTTGGCTGAGGGCTACATATTCGTCAATCGCTTCATCCGAAAGTCCGCTGATGCAACGCTGGCGAGCATTTCGGACTGCCTCAAGGTCGGCTTCCGTCAGAGTGCTCATGGCGCTTGACATGAAATCAGCGTTGCCGGCTACGCCCGAGAATGCCCGGTCATAGTTTGGTATTTTGCCGAGGGATGAAAGCACCTGTTCCCTCGTGAATTTCGCTTGTTTGGCCGCGGGCAGCTTCCCGGGCTTCAGCGTGGATTCGACTTGTTGGCGGACACTCGCCGGGAGATCTGCAAGTCGCAGGCCGCGCAAGGCACGAAAATCATCGGGCGTCATGTTCATCGCAAGAAACAAGGCGGCAGTCGAGCGCACATAATCCTGCTCGGCCGTAAGCGCCGGAATCAAGATGGCATCCACCTTTGAGGGAGCGATGCTCCCAAACAGGAGAATCACCCCCAGTTCGCGCCCCAGCTTCAAAGAATGCTGCGGGACATACGCATCCACCTTGGGAAAGTACAAATACTTCGATGCAAGCGGACTGATGTCAACTCCATCACGACTCAACCGAAGCGCAGTGCGAATGTATTCCGGGATTTGTACGTCTTTCAGGTCCCACTCTGGAAAGCCTTGAGCGATTGCAGAGATCGATTCAGGGGATTCATCCAGCGAATAGAGCAATTCAGAGGCATCGAACAAGAAGAACGAATCTGTTTTCTCAGCCACGATCATTTGGCGAAGACACTGCACCCCATCTGGGCCTCTCTTTTTTGTAGCTTCCCAGAATCGATCCATCTCTGCCGATTTTGCAGTTTGCTGAGCATCATTCAGGTCAATTGGATGAAAACCATAAGTCCTCGTCTTCATCGTAGAGAGGTCCGCGCAATTTGAGGATTGGGCATTTGTGGGATGCGACCATGCTGAGACGGTGAGCGCAAGGCATACAAGAGCGAATATTTGCCCCATGAATTTGCGTTGAAAAACAACCTGTCGGAGGTTGCCCGGGTCAATATTCATTTGCTCGCTACCACAAGCCACAATTTCATTCCATTGAATCGTAGTCTGGATCTTTACTGAAGTGCAAGTCTAGCATTCTTTAAAATATGTTCATGAATCCAGGCTCTCTCGGGGATATATAAGAAAAGGAATGGCGCGAAAGACTATCTTGAGTCAATACTCACCATGAGATAAGGCTATTGGAGTTAGAATGGCCGCGCTCGGATAACAAAATGCAACTTCACGAAGTTGTTGAGAAATATAGCGCTGTGGCCCGCGAGTTCGGCGAACCCGTCGAGCTTGGGCGCTTTGGCCTCTCGCACCAGGAAATTGAGAAGCTATTCAGCGCCCTCGACGAGGATTACCATATCAGCCGTTTCTTCCATTTCACGAACGGGGCCGGCGAGGCCTTCTCCATCAACCAATTTCCATACACACACGTCGCCATTGACGCCGCGATCCTGGAAATCCTTTAGCTAGCAAATTGTCCGTGGTCGGATAGGATTATTTAGCGTGTGGCGGCGCCAACTTTGCCAAGCCTCTTGGCCAGCTTTGACTCCTCAGCGCGCAATGGCTCGGGCAAGCGGTCGCCGAATTTATCCAGGAATGTGCTGATGTTATCCAACTCTCCGCCCCAGTCGGCTGGATCCACCTTGAGAAGCTCTTCCACGGTATCAGCAGAGATTTTGAGCCCGTCCAGCGTGAGCGACTTCGCCGTGGGCACGAAGCCGATAGGAGTTTCCCGCGCGTCGGCACGGCCTTCCACCCGTTCCAGAATCCACTTCAGCACGCGGACATTTTCACCGAAGCCAGGCCACATGAGTTTTCCATCCGCGTTCTTGCGAAACCAGTTCACATGGAAGATTTTCGGCGGGTGCGGGATGCGCTGGCCCATTTCCAGCCAGTGGCCGAAATAATCCGCCATGTTGTAGCCGCAAAAGGGAAGCATGGCCATGGGATCGCGGCGCGTAACGCCAACCTTCCCGGTCGCGGCGGCGGTCGTTTCAGACGCCATGCCCGCGCCGACAAACACTCCATGCTGCCAATCGAATGCCTCATAGACCAGCGGAGCCAGCCGCGCCCGCCGTCCTCCAAACAAAAACGCGGAGATGGGTACGCCGGAGGGATCCTGCCAGCGCGGTGAAATGCTCGGCGATTGGCCCGCCGGAACCGTGTAGCGCGAGTTGGGCTGCGCGGCAGTTCCTTTGGATGGATCCCACACGCGCCCTTGCCAGTCGATCAATCCCGCAGGTGGCGGGATTTCGCTGCCTTCCCACCATGGCTCGCCCGCGGGAGTCATGGCCACATTGGTGAAAATGGCATTCTTGTTCAGGGCCACGATGACATTGGGATTGGTTGTGACGGCAGTGCCGGGAGCAACACCGAAAAAGCCCGCTTCGGGGTTGATTGCGTGCAAATATCCGTCGGGGCCGATTTTCATCCAAGCAATGTCGTCGCCCACGGTCCAAACGCGGTACCCGGTTTTCTCCAGAGCGGACACCATCATGGCCAGATTCGTCTTGCCGCACGCGCTGGGAAACGCCGCGCCCATGTACGTGACTTTTCCTCCGGGATCCTCCAGGCCAAGGATGAGCATGTGCTCGGCCATCCAGCCTTCGCTCTTGGCCATGTGACTTGCGATGCGCAACGCAAAACATTTTTTACCGAGCAGGGCGTTCCCACCGTAGCCGGAACCAATGCTCCAGATAAGTTTTTCTTCCGGGAAATGCGCGATGAAGCGCCGCTCGGGATTCAAGTCGCCAAGCGAGTGCAGCCCTGGGACGAAATCGGGCGAGCCGCCCAGCCGGTCCTGCGCCGCCCGGCCCATGCGCGTCATGATCCTCATGCTCGCCGCGACATACGCGCTGTCGGTCAGCTCGACTCCAATTTTGCTGATGGGTGAATCCGCCGGTCCCATCACATAGGGCAAAACGTACATCGTCCGCCCGGCCATTGAGCCTTCAAAGAGCTTGCCGATTTTGTCCTTGGCTTCGGCGGGCGCCATCCAATTATTGGTGGGTCCGGCGTCATCCTTTTTCGTTGTGCAGATAAAGGTGACTTGCTCGGTGCGGGCGACGTCATTGGGACTACTGCGGTGGAGGAAGCAATTTGGATGGGTTTTCGGGTTTAAGGCCACGGTGTGCCCTTCGCGCAACATTACCTGGAAGAATTCCTGTTGCTGCGCTTCGGACCCGTCGCACCAAACCACTTGCTGCGGGCGCGTGTGCCGCGCCATCTGCTCTACCCATTGTTCCAGGGGAGTGGACACCTAGCCTCCTGCGAATTTGACCTGCGCGCCGCCGGGCTGGATGTGACGTACCAGGCGAGGAAGCGGATGTATCAAAATAATCGATGCACAACACTCGCGATTGAAAAGTGTATGGCACCCACACCAAGGTTTGCAAGGAAACCTGTGGGTGGTGGTGCACAAAGAATTGGTAAGTGACCCGCGGCGGCTGTGGCATCCATCACAGGAAATTATTCCGAATGTTATACTCCCCCCATGTACGCGCAGAAACTGGCCGTGGACTTGGTGATCGGAAAGGACCGGAAGCCCTGTCCGCTTGAATGGCTGGATAGCTTTTGTATGCGCAATTTCACCAATTCCGCTGATTTTGATGACACCTTGCCCACCGGCGAAGGTCTCCTGGAGGCAAGCTTCAGGGTTCAGCCTGCACAGTTGGCTACTGCGCTCGCTGCATGGCTGAACCAGCGCGGCAAAGGCAACGGCCAACCGGTGCAAGTGGAGATTCGGAAAGCTTGAAACGTCTAAGGGGAATCGGAAATTACGATCGTAAATACTCAAGGGGGTGGAAAATGAATCGATGTACACACGCCGGGTTACTAGGGATGGCGTTTCTTTTCGCGTTTGCCAATGCGGATGCGCAACAGAAGCCTGCGGTTCAGGAGAAACCCGCACTCCACTCCGCCATTATGGACAACTGGAAGTTCATTTCCCAGAGTGTCATCCATGTGGCCGATGCAATGCCCGAGGAAAAGTACGACTTCGCTCCGACCAACGGCTCTTTTACAGGTGTGCGGACATTCGCAGAGCAGGTCAAACACATAGCCTGCGCAAATCTCGCATTTTTCCGCGAGATAGAAAAACTTGCCCCGCCGCCGGATTGCGAAAAGGGCGGTGGGCCCGATCCCTCCCGCACGAAAGCGGAGATCATGAAGTATTTGCGCGATTCTTTCGCCTACTCCAACACCGTGATTGCCAAGATCAATGCACAGAACATGCTGGACACGGTTGAAGGGCGTTACGCAGGCCCGAACACCAGAATCGGAATGGTGATGGTTGCCGTCTGGCACTGCACGGACCACTACGGGCAAATGGTGGAGTACCTGCGGATGAATGGGATTATTCCGCCGGGTAGTATATAGAACTGTTTGGGATGAATCGATTGGCGTGCTAGACGCTTGGCGAGGAGTTTGCAATGCGCTCAAATTCCGCCATGGCCTGCCGAATCGCGGGAAGCGCTTGCCGCGCTGCTTCCTTGCCCGCGGCCACCAACTCCGGAGTCTTGTCAAACGAATCCCACAACATGTCCTTCACATCGGGCTCAATGACCACATCGGCGGCTTCGCGCCAAACTCGTTCCCCCGCTCGCTGAACAATAGCGAAAGCCCGGCCGATCACATCAAAGAAACTCTTGGGCTTGGACTGGCTGGCGCTGGTCGAAAGATAAACGGCGATCACGATGTCCGCGCCCAGGTTTCGCGCGCCCTCCACCGGCACCGGCTCGGTCACGAATCCGTCCACCAACATGTGACCATCCACTGTGATTGGCAGAAAAAGCCCTGGATATGCGCAGGACGCGCGCACGGCAATAGTCAAATCTCCATGCGTAAAATATACGGTCTTGCCTCCGCCGAGATCCGTTGCCGCGACGCACATGGGAATCTTCAAGTCTTCAAACTTTTTTACCACGTTAAACCGCGCCATGAATTCTTCAAGCTTTTGATTGCTGGCCAGGCCCAGCCGCGAAAGCGTCCACCGCCCAAAATCTGTGAACTTGGTGGCTCGCCCCTGCCTCTCCATTTCGTCCAGCGAAGTGCCTGACGCATATGCGGCGGCAATCAACGCGCCCACGCTGGTGCCTGCTATGCAGTGAATTGGGATTCGCTCCTCTTCCATTACGCGCAGCACTCCGATGTGCGCAATTCCGCGCGCGAAACCGCCCGCAAGCGCCAGGCCTACGCGAGGCTTGCGGGGTCCTCCCTCCCGGTCGCCATACGCGAATTCGCGCAGTCGCCCCACGCCTCCGGTCAGCAATTCGAGCATGATTCGTTTTTTGCTCTTAGCCATATTGACCAGCGTAACCGCTCACGGGGATGCCTGTCCCGCTTGGTTGACCTAGTCTTGTCCCTTCTGTAACCTGCTTCCTCTATGGATTCTCATCCGACTCAAAGAGTTTTGCGAGTCGCTCCCGAAAGGATCAGTTGATGGCCCGGCGCATTGAACGAGTAGCCGTGCTGGGGGCAGGGACCATGGGAGCCCGCATTGCCGCGCATCTCGCTAACGCGGGCGTGCCTGTTTTCCTGCTGGATATTGTTCCCCCTGAACTCAGCCCCGCGGAAAAGGCCGCCGGGCGCACCTTGCAGAGTCCTGCTGTGCGTAACCGATTTGCCAGCGCGGGACTGGAAGCTGCCATCAAGGCCCGCCCTGCGGCGTTATTCGTTCCCGAATCCGCGCGCCTGATTCAAGTGGGAAACTTTGACGACAATCTCGATTTGTGCGCTCAGGCCGATTGGATCGTCGAAGTCGTAGCCGAGAATCTCGAGATTAAACGCTCGTTGCTTGAGCGCGTTGACCGCCACCGCCGTCCCGGCTCCTTCATCACCACCAATACTTCAGGCCTGCCTGTGACGCGCATCGCTGAGGGTCGCAGCGTGGATTTTCGCCAGCACTGGGCGGGCACGCACTTCTTCAATCCACCGCGGTACATGAAACTTGTTGAAATTATTCCTGGACCCGACACCTTGCCGGAAGTTGTCAGCGCGCTTTCTGATTTCTGCGATCGCCAGCTGGGAAAGGGAGTGGTTGTAGCCAAGGACACTCCAAATTTCATCGCCAACCGCATTGGCACTTTTTCCATGCTGAATGCCGTGCGCCTGATGGGCGAACTGGGCATGACCATCGAAGAAGTGGATGCATGCACCGGCCCAGCCATCGGCGCGGCGAAATCCGCCACCTTCCGCACCGCGGATATTGTGGGCATCGACGTCCTCGCGCACGTCGTCCGCAATATTTACGATAACACCCCAAATGATGAATCGCGCGAGCTCTACCATGTTCCACCCGTCATTGAGGAACTGTTGCGCCGCGGCTGGTTGGGTGAAAAAACCGGCAACGGGTTTTACAAGCGAGTGAAAAAAGGCGGCGAGAGTGAAATCCTCACTCTCGATCCGAAAACCATGGATTACCGCCCCAAGCAGAAGGCACGCTTCGCTTCGATCGACGTGGGTCGCATGATCGAAGACACCCGCGAACGCATCCGTGCTCTGGTTGGCCCGGTGCTTAGCGGACAGGGAGGAGACAAAGCCTCCAAATTCTTGTGGGGCGCCCTTTCACGCACGGGTCTTTACGCCGCGCGCCGCGTCCCCGAAATTGCGGACTCTGTGGTGGACATCGATCGTGCCATGCGCTGGGGATTCGCCCAGGAATTGGGCCCATTTGAAATATGGGACGCTCTCGGCGTGGAAACCGTCGCTCGCCAGTTGGAAAAGGAAGGCGAAGCGCTACCGCCCATCGTCACGAAGTTGCTTGCTTCGGGAAACAAGTCCTTCTATCGCTTTGAACGCGGCAAGCTTTCCAGCTTCGATCTTGGGGCCAACAATTACAAGCCAACCGTCGAGCCGCCGGGGATCATCATCCTATCGTCGCTCAAGGAAGCAGGCGCCGCCCCATCCGGCCCCATCGTGGAAAGCAATGCTGGCGCCACACTCGTTGATTTGGGCGACGGAGTTCTTTGCTGTGAATTTCATACCAAAATGAATGCGCTGGGCGCTGACATCGTCGCGATGCTGCAGTCCGGCGTGCGCCGCCTGCACACCGATTTCGATGCCATGGTGGTTGCCAATCAGGGCATCCATTTTTCTGCCGGCGCGAACTTGATGCTTGTTCTAGTTGCCGCGCAGGAACAGGAATGGGACGAGATTGATCTCGCCGTCCGCCAGTTTCAGGCCGGCACCATGGCGCTCAAGTACGCGCCCAAACCCGTCGTGGTCGCGCCGCAGGGTTTGGCCATTGGCGGGGGCTGCGAAATTTGTCTTCACGCCGCGCGCATTCACGCCGCTTCTGAGGCCTACATCGGCCTCGTCGAAGTTGGTGTGGGGCTTATCCCCGCAGGCGGCGGCTCCAAGGAGATGGTCATCCGCGCGAATGAACACTCCTCATGGAATGCGCACGGGCGCGGTGGCGAGGATCTTGATTTATTCAACGCCTTGAAGCCACTCTTTCAGAATATTGCCATGGCCAAAGTGGGTACCAGCGCGGAAGAAGCGCGCGGCCTGGGTTATATGCGACCCGCGGATCTCGTTTCCTTGAACCGCGACCGGCTTGTTGCTGACGCCAAACAAACCGCGCTGGGTCTGGTTCGTGCCGGATGGCGCCCCGCTGCTGCGAGCCCGGGCGAAGGTGCTGCTCAAACTCAAGTTAGAGTGCTGGGTGAAAGTTTGTTGGCCGCCGCGAAACTCGCCATCCACATGATGCTGCGCGGGGAATACATCAGCGAATATGACGCCCATGTTGCGCGTAAACTTGCGAACGTCCTTGCGGGTGGAGCATTGTCCGCGCCTCAGGAAGTCAGCGAGCAGTATTTGTTGGACCTTGAGCGTGAAGCCTTCGTCAGCCTCTGTGGCGAGCGCAAGACGCAGGAGCGCATCGCTCATACGCTCAAGACCGGAAAGCCCTTGAGGAATTAGCCGCCCGGCATCGCGTACCGTGTGTCTCCGGCTCTCCGCAAATTACAGATTGCCGGCCGTTCTCGTCGCAGGCCGCTCCAGCAGATACGAATGATGCATAAGCCCGGTGGGCGGGTAGAGTTCCTTGTGGGTAAAATGAAAACCGAGTTTCTGAAGCACTTTGCCCGAGGCAGCATTTTCTGGATGATGCCCGGCGAACAAGCTTTTTGCATTCAGCATTTCAAATGCGTAGTTGATTACTGCGCGCCCCGCTTCGGTCGCAAATCCCTTTCCCCAATACGCCGGCAGTAGGTAATAACCGACGGAGTATGGCGGGTCCTTTAATTCGCGAAAGCGCATTCCGGCTGCTCCCACGTGGTCACCCGTTTCCAGAAGAAAGATCGGCCAGTATTGGACTCCATAGGTTGTCATCGACGTGATTTCCCGCTGCAGTCTCGCGGCAACTTTCTCTCTCGAAAAAGGTCCGCCCACATAACGCGTGACTTCCGCATCGCCCCAAATCGCCAGTGCAAGCGGCAGATTGTCGCTCGTCCACTGGCTGAACCCCAGCCGGACCGTCTTCAGGAAATATTTGCGATCGGGCTTCATTTGCCGAGTTCTACTTTTTCAAGAACAATGCCGGCGCGGGCGCGCTCTGAATCAATTGATAGTTTTGCGGAGCACAGCACGCCGACTTCAGCCGCGAAATATCCTGCATCATTTCCGGTTTCTCCCGCAGGTGCTTCATGGTTTCGCGCAGGATTCTTGCCGCGACTGCGTCGGAGGGTGTCGTGATCCTGTAGTGCATCCACTTCCCTTCGCGCCTGGCTGCCACGATACCTGCCTTGCGGAGATAGGCCAGGTGGCGGGAGATTTTCGGCTGGCTCATTCGGAGGATTTCCACAAAAAAGCAAACACAGATCTCTTGATCCCCGATCAGATTCAGCAGCCGCAGTCGAGTCGGGTCGGCGAGCGCTCGGAACAGCACGTCCAGGGAGAAGCGTGGCCTTGTCTTGGGCACGCAGCCATCTTACATCATATTCGTCTTGACATATATATGCGCCAGGAGATATCCTCAAGACATATTCGCGCTGGCAGATATGTTGGACCAGGAGGGACCTTGGCTACCGAGCACATCCGGGAAATCGTCAAACAAAAGTACGGAGAAGCAGCACGCCGTGTGAAGGCCGGTGATTCCGCCGCCTGCGGCTGCGAATCCAGTCCTACGCCGTGCTGCGACCCCATTTCCACCAATCTCTACGACGCCAATCAGACAGAAGGCTTGCCGAAAGAGACGCTCTCGGCCTCGCTCGGCTGCGGAAATCCAACCCTACTGGCTCAGCTGAATCCGGGGGAACATGTTCTTGATTTGGGCTCAGGAGGCGGGATTGATGTGCTTCTGTCGGCGAAGAGAGTAGGGCCAACGGGAAAAGCCTACGGTCTGGACATGACCGACGAAATGTTGTCGCTTGCGCGCGAGAATCAGACGAAATCGGGAATCGAAAACGTGGAGTTCCTCAAGGGTGAAATCGAAAACATTCCCCTTCCGGAGAACTCCGTGGATGTAGTCATCTCCAACTGCGTCATCAACCTTTCGGCGGACAAGGACCGCGTGTTGCGTGAAGCATTCCGCGTCCTCAGGCCAGGAGGGCGATTTGCCGTGTCGGACGTTGTCGTGCGCGGCCCGGTACCCGCGGAGATTCGCAGGAATGTCGAGCTGTGGGTTGGGTGCGTCGCCGGAGCGTTGGATGAATCCGAATACTTCGCGAAGCTCGCCGCCGCTGGATTCACGGACATTACAATCGAGCCCACACGCATTTACAGCATTGACGACGCGCGCCAATTTCTAACCACACAGGGTATCGATGTGGACGCTATCGCACCGCAGGTGGAAAACAAATTTGCAAGCGCCTTTATTCGCGCCCGGAAACCGGCTCCAGCGAGGAGTGCCCGCGAGAAATCCTGCTGCGAGCCAACCTGCTGTGCACCACCTGAACCGGCCACGGCCTGACCCGCATGCACGTGAACGCACAGTTCAGTTACAACGTGCTTTTCCTCTGCACCGGAAATTCCGCGCGGTCAATTATGGCGGAAGCGATCCTCAATCAGAAAGGGAAGCCGAATTTCAAAGCCTTCAGCGCGGGCAGCCATCCATCCGGCATCGTCCGCCCGGAGGCCATCAAACAATTGGAGCTTTCGCGATTGCCTACAGAGGGATTGCGCAGCAAGAGTTGGGAGGAGTTCGCCAAGCCCGGCGCGCCAAAAATGGATTTCGTTTTCACTGTCTGCGACAACGCGGCGAAGGAATCCTGTCCCATCTGGCCGGGCCAGCCCATGACCGCGCATTGGGGAGTTCCAGATCCCGCGGCCGCATCAGGGACTCCCGCGCAAATCGCCCGCGCCTACCGTGAAGCCTACATGATCCTCGATCGCAGAATCAGTCTCTTCCTCGCCTTGCCTTTCACAAAAATCGGTAAGCTCGCGCTTCAGGCCGGAATCGAGCGCATCGGCCAGCAATGAGGATCTCTATTGGTCGCCGATTCGTTGCGGAGTTTCTGGGCACTGCATTTCTGGTGGCCGCAGTGATTGGCTCTGGGATCATGGCCGAACGCCTTGCCGTTGGAAATATCGCGCTGGCGCTTCTCGCAAATACGATCGCCACGGGCGCAGCTCTCGTAGCTCTCATCTTGACCTTTGGACCTATTTCCGGCGGGCACCTTAATCCTGCGGTCACCTTGGCCGATGCACTGGAAAAGGGTCTTCCATGGAAGGAAACCCCAACGTACATTCTGGGACAGATGGCTGGTGGAGTCGCCGGAGCAATTTCATCCCATCTCATGTTTGGTTTGCCGGTTGTTTCCCTGTCACACCACGAACGAAGCGGCCCTGCGCAGATTTTCAGCGAATTCATCGCTACATTTGGGCTGCTATCGGTAATTTGGGGATGTTCGCGCCTCCGTTCAAGTGCAGTCCCGTTTGCTGTGGGCGCCTACATAACCGCGGCTTATTGGTTTACTTCCTCCACGTCGTTCGCGAATCCTGCTGTCACCCTGGCCAGGGCCTTGACCGACACATTTTCTGGAATCAGACCTAAGGACGTGCCGCTATTCCTGGTTGCACAAATCGCGGGTGCGTTCGCCGCAACCATCCTCTTCCGGTGGTTGGTTCCCAACCTTCAGGATGGCGCCAAGGATGTACTGGTCCCCACGATTCCCCACAAATTTAATCCAGAAACGGATTGTCGCGAGAGCGTACACTGAAATTGCCATCTTGACCCTGGAACCGGTTCCAGGGTGCACGCTGTTCTTCAGGAGGCATGGCAGTCTTGGGTGAATCGCTGTCCTTGCAAATCGGCGAGATAGCAAAACTGGCGCGTGTCAGTCCGGACACCATCCGGCATTACGAGCGAGTTGGCGTCCTGCCTCATCCGCCCAGAACCCAGGGTGGCTATCGCCGCTTTTCACCACAGGCCGTCAGTCGAGTGCGGCTCATTCGCAATGCACTCGCTATCGGTTTTTCGCTGTCGGAACTCGCCCGCGTCCTTCGCGTGAAGGACGCCGGCGGGATCCCCTGCAAGAGCGTGCATTCGCTCGCCAAAGGGAAACTTCAGTTGTTGCGACAACAGATTGCGGACCTTCGCCGCCTTCGCAAGCACATGGAAGGAATCTTGCGCGGTTGGGACCGGCGAATCGCTCGAACTCCGCGGGGAAAACGCGCAGGACTTCTCGAGTCGCTCAAAAGGTCTCCCTTCAAGCCGGCGTCCAGGAGGAAACTAAAATGAAATTTACATTTGCTGTGGTTCTTTTTTTCCTTGGACTCAGTATGCCCAATACCTTCCAACAAACTGGCTCCTCCGGCGCGCCACAGGATCACGACGCTGGCGTAAGACAACGCGGAGATCATGCCATGGGATTTCCGCAGGACAAGGCCACGCATCATTTCTACCTTTACGCCAATGGCGGCGCGATCCAGGTCGAAGCCAACAGCACCGCCGACGCCGAAACAAAGAACCAAATTCAAATGCATTTGGGACACATTGCCCAGATGTTTGCCGATGGAAATTTTGAGATTCCCATGCTCGTCCATGACCAGGTGCCACCCGGCGTGCCGGTGATGAAAAAGAAGAGGGCCGAGATCATCTACCAGTTTGAGAAGACCGATCGCGGCGGGCGCGTGCGCATCACCACCATGAACCCTGAAGCGCTCCAAGCCGTCCATAATTTTCTGCGCTTTCAGATCGCCGATCACAAGACCGGCGATTCCACGCAAGTCACTTCTCCGAAGTAGTTGTCCAACCGGGGGCGGGAGCGGGGGCAGGCAAGCCATGGCTCGCCCACGTGTCTCAGCCCCGCTTGACTCTGTTGAAACCCCCCGGTAGCATCGCGCGTCTGGTTCAATTATTGCCGGGGTCTGCACCCTGATTACCGCAAAACATAAAGTGAAGGAGTCCTTCATGCGAGATCGAGGAGTCCGCTGGATTCTGCATCTCATCGTGGTGTCGGCTTGCGCATTTGCGGCTT
>Ga0209415_10000550_pt1 | contig 69969 bp, 64 predicted proteins | sample PeaSoiSIISIP2007_FD_187696 | JGI IMG/M metagenome (GOLD analysis project Ga0209415, IMG submission 187696) | Peat soil microbial communities from Weissenstadt, Germany - SII-SIP-2007 (SPAdes) (version 2) | ecosystem: Environmental > Terrestrial > Soil > Wetlands > Peat | place: Germany...
CGCGACAACTTCGCTCAGGATGACAGAGCGTTGAAAATGCGGTGATTCGTGAAATGCCAGGTCATCCTGAAATACGAAAAAAAAAGTCACAGCCTCTGAGCGGAGCAGTCGAAGGACCCCAAGCAACTCCAAATTGCCCGCGCCTCATGTGGGAATTCTCCCCTTGCTGCCGTGGTTAGAATGCCTTTCCAGGTCCATGCTTTTGCAAACTCGCAAGGGATCCTTCAACTCCGTATGAACTTCGCTTCGCGAAGCTCATACTACGCTCAGGATGACAACGCGGGTACGATTACAATTTGTTGGCCTTCGGATTGTTCGGATCGGAATAATCGTAAAAGCCTTTGCCCGTTTTGCGTCCGTACCAGCCTGCCATCACCAGGCGCTTCAGCAGCGGAGGCGAGGCGAAGCGGCGCTCTTTGAATTCGTCGTACATCACGTGGGTGATGTAGTAAGTCGTATCCAGGCCGACGAAATCGAGCAACGTGAAAGGCCCCATAGGATAGCCGCAGCCCAGCTTCATGGAAGTATCGATGTCTTCGATCGAGCCCACGCCCTCTTCGTAGGCGCGGATTGCATCGAGCAGATACGGCACCAGCAGCCGGTTTACGATAAACCCAGTCTTGTCGCGGGTGCGCACCGGGACTTTGCCCAACTTCTTCCCGAACTCGTAAGCCGTCTCGTAAACATCGTCGGCGGTCGCGATCGTGCGCACCACTTCGACCAGCTTCATCAGCGGCACCGGATTGAAAAAGTGCAAGCCGACAAAACGCTCGGGCCGTTTGGTCGCAGTGAGAAGTTCCGTGATGGAAATCGATGATGTGTTCGAGGCGAAGATCGCGTCTTTCTTCACGATGCCATCGAGGGAGGCGTACATCTTTTTCTTTTCCTCGACGTTCTCGATGATCGCCTCGACGATGATGTCGCAGTGGGCCAGGTCTGGTTTGTTGGTTGTGCCTTTGAGCCGCGCCCGGATGGCTTGTGGCGTTTCTTTGATTGTGCCCTTTTCGGCAAACTTGGCCAGTGATTTCTCGATCCCGGCAAAGCCCTTATCGAGGAATTTCTGCTCGACCTCTAACACGGTGACGTCAAATCCAGCGGTCGCGCAAACCTGCGCGATGCCGGAGCCCATCAAGCCGCAACCGAGAACACCAACTTTCTTTATTTCCATGTCGATACTCCAGTTCAGCTAGTTCACGATGCTAGGCCCGCCTAGTGAGCCTCTGCTTGGCCAAGGAGTAGGCCGCCATCAGTAGAAACACAGAACCAAAGGTTATCAACGGCGGCGACGAACCTTTGCCGTGCAATGAGAGCCACAAGTTGCCAAGGAGGAAAGTCACGCCCCAAGACAGCAGGGAGAAATTCTGGAACCATGAAGGCCACTCATCTCTTTCGTGCATGAGTAGCGCGACCGGCGCCAATGAAGCCCCCACCATCAGTCCCGCAAAGAAACTGTCACCCAGAATAGATCCGCCCGTGAACAAAAATGCCCCGCCTATATCCTCGAAAACCAGCATTGCAGCTCTCATGTCATAGCTCCACAAGGATCTAAGGGTTCGCACTCAGTTCAAGCTCTCCACCACCATCGCGATCCCCTGTCCCCCGCCGATGCAAGCAGTCGCCAAACCATACTTCTTCTTCCGACGACGCAGCTCATAAAGCAGCGTGATCACCAGCCTTGTTCCGGTCGCGCCCAGAGGATGTCCCAGCGCGATCGCGCCACCGTTCACATTGACTTTCTCGCGATCTAATCCCATTTCTTTCTCCACCGCCAAATATTGCGCCGCGAAGGCTTCATTTACTTCGATGAGGTCAATGTAATCGAGAGTGAGCCCAGCTTTCTGCAATGCAATTTTCGAAGCTGGGACCGGTCCGCGTCCCATGACTTTGGGTTCGACGCCGGCAATGCCCCAACCTACGATGCGCCCCAGCGGCTTAAGGCCTCGCTTCCCCGCCTCTTCCAACGACATCACAACGACCGCCGCGCCTCCATCTACAATCCCGCTGGCATTTCCGGCCGTCACCGTGCCGTTCTTGCCGAATGCAGGCTTCAGCTTGGCCAGACCTTCCATCGTAGTCTGCGGGCGGCGATGATCGTCCTCGGTAAACATTTCGCCGCTGGGTTCACCCTTGCGGTCGCGGAGCGGCACCGGAACCAGCTCTTCCTGCATCCGCCCGTCCTTGTAAGCCGCATCCGCCGTGTGCTGCGAGCGCAAGGAGAATTCATCCTGCATCTCGCGCGTGATCCCCTGCTGCGAACCATAGAGCTCTGCCGTATTCGCCATGTACGACCCGCAATAGCTGTCGAGCAGCGCGACCATAAGCGAGTCTTCGAGCTTTCCTCCTGGGGCAAGAGTAAAGCCGTCACGACCGCGGATCACAAATGGCGCTTGTGACATTGCTTCCATGCCGCCGGCCAGCACGATCTTGGCCTCATCGAGCTGAATCATCTGGGCAGCGTTCACAATGGCTTGCATTCCGCTTCCGCACAGACGATTCACGGTCAGAGCAGGCGTCTCAATGGGCAGCCCGGCGCGCAATCCCACATGCCGTGCGCCATAGAGTGCGTCGCCGGAAGTCTGTTGCGCGTTGCCGAAAACGGCGTGGTCGAATTCCTTGGCATCCAGACCCGACCGTTCGATTGCCGCTTTGCCCGCGACGGCGCCGAGTTCCTGGGCGGTGAAATCCTTCAGTTTGCCGCAATAGCGCCCAAAGGGGGTGCGGGCCCCGCTGACAATGGCTATGTCTCCTGGTTTCAGCATTGGCTTCCTGGTGATAACTTCATGAGATCAGAATGGTTCCGAATGGGCTGACCAAACTTGTCAGTGTAACAGCGGGAAATGGAAGGGGCAAACGAGACTGAATGAATGACTCAATTCCTAGGCTACCGCGGCACTGGCAAAAGAGGCGGCCAGCGCGACGATCTTGCCTGCGCCCTGGACTACCGAGGCGTGCAGCGCTTGCTCAGCGCGATTGATCACTTCGGTGACGATGTCCACAGGGTCGTACTCCCCGCGCACCACTGCCTCGGCCAGGCCGGCGTTGTAACGAACAGAATCCTGCTTCTCTGGCAGCCGCACTTGAGCAAGAAGTTTTTGCAGTTTCTCCGCTGCCATCACACCTTCTTTTTCGGAGGTTTCCCCGAGAACAATGGCGATCGCCGTCGTCTCGTAACGGAATGCCAGGTCGTTCTGGCGGATATTGGCGGCAAAGAGCTGGCCAATTTGCTGCATCATCGATTCGATCGCAGCTTCGCCGAACTCCTTCACCATCGCTGCTTTTTCACCAAACTGCATCAGCAAGACCGTAAGCGGAGTGCTCTGCTGGACGTTCCGGCGGGTCTCCGCCATCAAGAGGTCGAGATAGGAAGCGCGCTTGAGCAGTCCCGAGCGCTCATCGGTCACCGAAAGATTCTTGACCAAGCGGCGAAGTCCGGCATTGTTGAGGGCGATCACGATCTGGTCGCTGATGGTTTTGAGCACCATCACATCGTTGGAATTCCAGGTGCGGGCCGCGCTGTCAAACAACAGGAGGACGCCCACCTGTTCTGATCCATCGCTCAGCGGCAAAGCAAGGAAAGATCGGATGGCCAGTTGGACCAGGATCTCGCGGATGTTCTGCAACTCGGGAGCCGACTGCGCGTCCGCCACGGCGAGCGTGCCGCGACTGATGGCCAGATCGTGCACCGTGGGGACGATTTTTCCCAGCACAGCAGCCTCCGCGGGCCTGCCATCGGGGCAATACTCCTTAATTGCGGTGGCAAGTAATCCCGGCTTGCGCATGGCAACTACGCAGCGGCTCACCTTCCATTGCACTCCGATTTCCTTGGCCGTCGTTGACATCACCGCGTCGGCATTGCTCTGGCGGTAGAGCTTGCGGGTGATCTCAGCCACACGGGTGAAGCTGCTGACATCGGCAGCATCGCTCGTGGCTGGCGCCGACGCAGCCGCTTCCGCGGGCGCGGAAGATACCACCGGCGGCGCCGGCGCCGAGCCTGCGTATTGTGGAACCAATCCCGCCGTGAGGTACAACTGTTGCAAATCCTGGTTTCGCTCTTCTTCGTGAGGAAAGAGTTCCTGAATCCGCTGTAATCTTTCGATGGCTTTGGAGCGCATTCCATACTGCACCAGGATTTCCGCCTGGAGCATGAGATCCTGCAGAGCCGCTCCACCCAGCAGTTTCTCTTGATCGCGAGCCGGCGCGCTTGCCGAGTCGCCCATGCTGGAAAAACGGGAGGCGATGACCTTGAAGCGGTTGTCGTCAATTTTTCCACGTAACATTTCCAGCCGCTTGTGATGCCCCGGTTCATAGGCATCCACCTCCGCCGCACGATCTAAAGAATCGGCCGCCTTGGCAAAGTTGCCCATGCTGCAATACAGATCGAAAAGTTTGAGCAGAGTCTGGCAGTAATCCGTCTCCCGATTGGAGGCGTTGAACTGCTCGCTCATGAACTCGAGCATTTCGGAGGAAGCGCGGTGCCCCGCCATGATTTCCTGCATCAAGGTGAGGAAGGTGCGGCGATCGCCTTTGCGGCGCTGGCACTGCTCAAGCTTTCGGCCTAGAGCGACAGCCTCGGCATCCTGCTGGCTGTCGATGAAAATTCCGATGAGGTTTGCGATCTCCTGGATGCGGGAAGGCTTTTCCTCGAACAATTGCCACAGCACGGGTTCGGCATCGGTCAAACGCTTGGCCGCGATGAGCGCCTTCGCATAGATTTCGCGCAATTCCTCCGATGCGCCACCCGCGATGACGAGAGGCTCGAAGACAAAAATTGCCGCTCCCACCTGCCCTTGCTCCAGCAAGTTCTTTCCGTAGGCCAGAGCAATCTGGGGATCGGACGGATCTTCGGAATAGGCACGCTCGATCCATTGGGCCGCGCTCCCGCCCGAGGTTTGCGCAAGCTCCGCGAGTTTCAGAAATGCGGCTGCGGCAGCTTTGCCGTCCTTCAGTTCGGATGAGAGTTCGCCGAGCCGAACCAGATTCCGCTCGTTGGATTCTAGGCTCAGGATTCGTTGCAACACCAGGAGCGAGTCCTGCTTGCGCCCCTGCTTCGTGAGCTCTTCCAGCACTGCTTCGTAGGTTTCCAGGGCCTGCTTGCGATGGGAATCTTCCAGCAGCTGGCCGAATCGCAGCTTCTGCTCCCAGGTCGGATTCACAAAACGCGACAGCTTCTTGTAGGTGAGGCTGGCGCGGGTAGCGTCCCCGGCCTCGATCTGGCGCTCGAACAGATCTCCTAAGAGCTTTACTGCCTGTGGGATACGCTGCAATGACAGGCAGAGGTCGGCGGCCATCTGGCACACCGTATCATTGCCGGGTTCCGCCGCCAGCACTTGCAAGTAGTCGTCCAGCGCTTCGGCGGTTTTTCCCTTTTGCAGCAGCTTTTCGGCCCGCTCCACGCGCTTGGCGATCTCGTTCCGGTCCATTCGCTTGACAGTGTCTGCCATGAGAGCAAGTGCTGCGCGGAGTACCCCATAGGAATTCTAGGAGCAGGTTACCCGCCCAGCAACGAAGTAACGACCGCCCGCGATTACGAAGGTCATCCACGGAATAACTGTTTGGGAAGAAAGAACTTTCTGGTATATGTGCCGGATGCCCGAGCAAAACCAAATGGACCAGGAACATGGACTTCGACATCAGCTCAGCGCCGGCCAGATGGCTATGGTCGCGGTTGGCAGTTCCATCGGTACCGGGCTGTTGCTGGGATCGGGAGCCGCAGTGCAGATTGCAGGCCCAGCGGTAATCCTGACCTACGTGGCCGGTGCTTTTCTTGCGTGGATCGTGACCAATGCGCTGGGCGAGCTGGCCAGCGCGCATCCCGCAGCCGGATCGTTTGGCCTCTACGCCGAGCTTTATCTGAATTCCTGGGCAGGTTTCGTGGCGCGCTACGGCTACTGGTTCTCGGTCTCGATCGCGGTGGGAGCGGAACTGGTGGCTGCTTCCACTTATTCTCGGTACTGGTTCCCGACCGTTCCGGGCGTCGTGTGGGTTGGCGTATACGCGATCGTCCTCTTGTTCGTCAACCTGCGGACGGTTGGCGACTACGGACGCTTTGAATACTGGTTTGCGATGGTGAAAGTCATCGCCATCGTGGCGTTTGTGCTGGCAGGAACCGGGCTGCTGGTTGGCGGACACGCGACTCCCCAGTACAAGATCAATGGCGGCTTCTTGCCGCATGGCCCGCTCTCGCCATTGCTGGCGGTGTCATTCGCCCTGTTCAGCTTTCTGGGGCTCGAGATGGTGGCGATATCTTCCGGAGAAGCCCGGGCCGCAAAGGAAGTCCCGCGCGCTACCCGGATCATGTTCGCGCTGCTGGCGTTCGTTTACATAGGTGCAACGGCAGTGCTGGTCGGAGTTTTGCCCTGGAATCGTGCCGGGATCACGCAAAGCCCCTTCGTAACCGTCTTCGAAGTCGCCGGCATTCCGGCGGCATCAACATTGGTGAATTTCGTGGTCTTGACCGCGGCGCTTTCGGGAGCCAACGCGAACCTCTATGCCGCCAGCCGGATGCTGTTTTCGCTGGCGCGAGGCGGATACGCGCCGGCGCTGTTTGGACGTTTGAATCCGGCTGGATCGCCGCGGTTGGCCTTGTTCGGTTCCGGAATCGGCGTGATTCTCGCGGTTGTCATGGAGCTGTGGGCGCCGCAATCCGCATTCCTTTACATTCTGGGAGCTTCGTTGTTCGGCGGAATGCTGGCTTGGTGGGTCGGGCTGGCGGCTCACATCGTCTTCCGGCGAGGGCTCTCCCCCGCGCAACTGGCAGCTTTGTCGATGCGTGCGCCCGGAGGCGCGCTGCTCTCAGGTATCGGATTTGTCGGCATTCTCCTTGCCATTGCCTCCACGTGGTGGGTCCCGCAATCGCGGATCACGATTGTCAGCGGGCTGCCTTATCTGGCTATCTTGAGCGTCGGCTATCTGCTGGTCCGAAAACGCCGGCGCGGCAGTACAATTTCCTAATGACCCGTGAAATGACTCGAGAAATCAGCGGTGAATCGACTGACGAACTGCTTCGCTACCGTTCGGAGTTTCCCATCCTCGAACGAACCACCTACATGATCAGCAATTCCCTCGGCGCCATGCCGCGCGGCGTCTACGACGCCATGAAAGGCTACGCCGATACCTGGGCCACGCGCGGCGTGCGGGCCTGGGAGGAACGATGGTGGATGCTGGCTGCCGAGGTCGGCGACCAGATTGGCGCGCTTATGAACGCGCCCAAGGGTTCGGTTTCCAGCCATCAGAACGTGACCACCTGTCAGGCTGTCGTCGCTTCCTGCTTCGATTTTTCCGGCAAGCGCAACAAGGTCGTTTACACCGACCTGAATTTTCCCTCGGTGATGTATTTCTGGGAGGCTCAGCGGGCTCTGGGGGCGCGGGTTCGCATGGTGAAAACCGATGACGGAATCACCGTTCCCACTGGACGCCTGTTGGCTGCCATTGATGAAGAGACGCTGCTGGTGCCGGTTTCGCACGTGATTTTCCGCAGCGCGTACATCCAGGATGCGAAGGCGATCATTGAGAAAGCTCATAAAGTCGGCGCTTACGTGGTGCTGGATATTTTCCAGTCGCTCGGCACGGTGCCCGTTGATGTTCAGGACTTGAATGTCGATTTTGCCTGCGGTGGGGTTTTGAAATGGCTCTGCGGCGGCCCGGGCGTGGGCTACCTGTATGTGCGTCCGGACTTGGGCAAGAAGCTGCAACCCAGGTTCACGGGATGGTTTGCCCACCAGAACCCGATGGCCTTTGAGGTCGGGCCGATCCGCTACACCGATCCGCCGTTCCGCTTTATGAACGGTACTTCGCACGTCCCGGCGCTTGAAGCGGCGAGGCCGGGTCTGAAGATCATCACCGAAGTTGGCATTCCCCGGATTCGCGAAAAATCAAAGAAGCAGACGGCGCGGCTGATCGAATTGGCTGACCAGCACGGCTGGAGCGTGAACACGCCGCGCGATCCGGAGAAGCGCGGCGGCACGGTTTCTATTGATATGCCCGATTCCCAGGAAGTCAGCCGCGAGTTGCTGAAGCGCGAAATCCTGGTGGATTGGCGGCCCAAGGCGGGCGTCCGCATGTCACCGCATTTCTACAACTCCGATCAGGAATTGGAGACAGCGATCAGCGCGGTGGAAGAGATTCTGAGGGACCGGGCGGTCGTGGCGAGGTAGGGCGAAACCCACCAGATGGACCCGGAGACACGTGAGCCTGGCCGTCGCACCTGGCTTCAGCGGGTGAGGGCCTTTTCGATCGAGGCTCGGAGGTCATCGTACTGCATCAGGCCGGGGTGGTAGAGGACGACGCGGCCTTTGCGGTCGACCAGAACCAGAGTCGGCGTGGTGCTGGCGCCGTAGGCGTTGAAGTTGGCTGTGCTGACGGGGACCGGGACGCTCTGCAATCCGGGATAGTAGTGCTGCCAGACTTGCCGGATGTAGTCGAACTCGGCTTTCGGCTTGGCGTCTTCGCCCCCAGCGGCGTAGCCGTAGAGCTGAGTTGGCGCTTCGATCTTCAATCCGTTGGCCCCGAATTCCGAGCTTAAGCGGCTGATGATTGGACCTTCGTACTTACAGTCGCCGCACCAGTGCGCCCAGAAAAACAGGAGAACGGGAGAGCCCGTCAGTTGGATCAACGGAACCGGGCGCGGACCAAGATATTCCGTTGTGCTGAGCGGCGGAGCTGGTTTGCCGGACAACGCCAGCAAGTTCAGGTTCTTCTGCAGGCGGGCGCGAATCGAGGTGGCGCGATAGGTGACCAGACTGCGCTGCAGCAACGCGACGGCCTGCTGTTGCTGACCGCGGGCGTCGAGCACCTGGGCTTCGACTTCGAGGGCGGCGCCCAGGGCCTGGGGCAAGTGAGGCTCGGCGTCGAGGGCGCGATGCTTGAGCTGCTCACGAGCCAAGGTCTCGCTTTGCTTAGCGTAGGTCTCGGCCTGATCAAGGGCATTGGCTGAAAATGAAGCACGGGCCACCCAGGAAAGAGCCTCGATGTATTCCGGAGTGACGCCTTCATGGTCGCGGTAATTGCGCAGTTCAGACTCGGCCAGGGTGAAGTTGTTGTGGGCGAGAGCGGTGCGAACGTCTTCGACCATTCCCGCGAAAGCTGATGAGGAAAGCAGGATTAAGATTGCAAAGAAGCGGATGGGCATGTGTTTATGATGCAGGGAGGAGGGGAAAGTGTCCAGCAGGGGCAACCACACCTAATGTCTGGCACGAATGTGGTTCGAAATGACGCACCATCGAAAAAAGAGGTCCCCGTTCGACTCGCTGCGCTCGCTCAGGGCAGGCTCTCCACTACGTTTCGCTTCAGTCGGGACGACACACGGGAATGCCGGAAACTAGGCTGTAATCTATTGAAACATAAGTGGTTACTTAAATAATGTTGGTGTTTTGGGGGAGACACAGGTACAATCCAGTTGCGTTTGAAGTTTGCCGGTTTTTGCAGTTCCCAGTAACTCCCGCTACACAGCGTGACCTGCCTGCAGAAGTCCTGCGAATCCCTCAGCGCTATCTAAAAGAAAAAGGAACAAAGCAACACCATGGAAACAGGAACAGTAAAGTGGTTTAACGACGCCAAAGGCTATGGCTTTATCAGCCGTCAGAACGGCGAGGACGTGTTTGTGCACTTCTCGGCCATTCAAGCGGGTGGATTCCGCAGCCTGCAAGAAGGACAGCAAGTGCAATTCGACGTGGTCAAGGGCCCCAAGGGGTGGCAGGCCGAGAATGTGAAGGCGGGGTAAACCACTTACAAATCAAGCGTTGGAGAGAGGGCGGCCCACGCAGGCCGCCTTTCTTATTAAAAGGACTTTCTTCTCCTGTGCGGAGGACACATTGACAGGGGCCTGGGGCTGTAATAGGGTCTGAGCAAGAGTCGCGTCATGCGAGAATCTGACGCGTGTTGCCTCCCTCGGATTTCAGCTTTCTGCGCCGGAGCTGAATCACGATCGCCTCAACTGGCTCTTGGGTCCGATTCGGCGTGCTTCGAAGGCGCCTGCGGCGCAAAAAAGGGCCACATGGATCCAGCGCGAGGGAAAACATGGGAAATTTAGTAAGAGTTTTGCGGGTGCTTCTGTTGGTGGAGGCAGGGCTGGTCCTATGCCCGGCCACCTTGCCGGCCCAGCAATACATTTATACCAACGACAATGTAGTGAACCAAACGAATAGCACGACGGTCTTGAACGTCAGTAAGAAGGGCGCGGTAAAGGTGATCAAGACCTACTCCACCGGCGGGAAGAGCACAGGCAGCAGCAGCTACTTTGCGTTGGCGCCGCTGGCTACCGCCCGGATCAAGAATTCCAAATGCCTATTCGTTTCCAATGGCGGAGACAGCACTATTGCCGCATTCACGATCACTGCCTCCAGGGGACTGCTGAAAGCCGTTAAAGGCTCTCCTTTTTCGGACGGCGATTCCGGCAGCCAGCGCTTCGGCGTCGGGCTGGCGGTGGGCGGGAACCAGCTTCTTTTTGCTGGCAATTCCAGCAGCAGTCATCTATCCGTTCTTAAAATCAGCCCAACCTGCGCTCTCGACGTTGTCAACACCTATACTGTCGCAGGTTCGCCGGACGGAATGAAAGCAACGCCCGATGGCAAGTATTTAATTGTCACCTACCTCGGTCTCGTGGACTCTTTCCAGATCGATTACGCCAAAGGGGAACTGAAGGAGCTCGGCCCGTTCACTCCGAAGGGAGCTGCGGCGGGGGTCGACATCAGCTGCAACAGTTCAACCGCGTACTTCGGCGATGCGGCCTCTCACACCCAGGTTGAAGTCTTCAGCATCAGCTCCAGCGGAGAGCTGGTGGAACTCAACAACTTCACCAACAGCAACGGCCAGAGTTCCAACAACGTGCTTCTCAGCGCCAATGGGAAAGTTTTGTACGTGAGCAACACTCAGTCGGGTCAGGTGACAGTGCTGAAGGTTGGTTCCCATGGCGCCCTCACCTACAGCAACACCGTCATGCTTAACGGTAAAATCACATATACCCTGGGGCTGGCAACGAACAAGCGCGGCACCGGGATCGCTGTCGCCGAGGAGAACAACACCGAGGAGGCACTAGGAGTTCTCGCAGCCAAGGGAACCGCTCTGAAAGAAGCGCCGGGCTCTCCGTTCGCAGTGATGAAAAACGGTGGCGGGCCGGCTGGCCTGATTGCCGTACCGACGAAAGTCTGCAAGTGAGGACGGTGCACGTTTTCAGGGCGGTCAGAAGCCTTTAACCGCGAAGCACGCGAAGGAATCGCTAAGAATGCAAGGAAATATCCCGGGTCTTGGTTACAGGCCGGGCGTCCCAAGTTTGGCGACATAGGGCCTGAGGCCTGACTACCGACTCCTGACTACCGACTCCTGCTATCTACCCCTCCAGCTTGGCATTCATCGTAATGTTGGCTTTGAGCACCTTCGATACCGGGCAACCGCTCTTGGCGTTCTCCGCCGCCTTCTGGAAAGCCGCCTGATCGGCGCCCGGCACTCGACCCACGACTTCCAGATGAACTGCCGTGATGGTCCAGCCGGCGTCGAGTTTTTCCATGGTCAGCGTTGCTGCGGTTTCGATGCTCGAGGGCGTAAGATTGGCCCCGCCCAGTTGCGCGGAAAGCGCCATGGAGAAGCAGGCGGCATGCGCCGCCGCGATCAATTCCTCAGGATTGGTGCCGGGAGTGTTCTCAAAGCGCGTAGTAAATGAATACGGAGTACCGTTCAGCACTCCGCTGGATGACGAAACCGCCCCCTTGCCATCCTTCAGCCCGCCTTTCCACACTGCACTTGCCTTGCGTTGCATTCGTCTCTCCTCAAAGATGAAGTCGTAGGCTTCTGCCATTGTAGACGGAGGCGGGGGAAGGTGTCAGGTAGTGCGAATCTTGCTCGGAAAGTTTTTATTTGCTGAGCTGAACCGGCCCTCGAACGGCCATCCGAAAATGGTATTCCGCTTACACACCAGAGATTCCGAATGCTAATCTCAATTGGGGCAGCTGTACGCCTCCCAATCCTCGTTCTGCGGTTCGAACCATGACTTTTCAAGAAGCGACAAGTTCCACGCTTGCTGTATTGCTGGCAGCGTTCAGTTTTCCGGCGGTTGCACAAATCACCCCTGACCGTTGCGCAGTCCATTGACCGCCTGATGGCCTCCTACGTTTCCGAGCACCGCGTGCCAGGGCTATCCCTGGCAGTCAGTGATCGCGGGCGTGTCGTCTTTACGCAGGGCTACGGTTTCGCCGACGTTGAAAACAGCGTGCCCGCCAGCGCTGATACGGTTTACCGCATCGCATCGATATCCAAGTCGGTCACTGCAACCGCGGCCATGAAGCTTGTCGAATCAGGAAAGCTCGATCTCGATACTCCAATTCAAAAATACTGTCCGGACTTTCCCCGGAAACCGTGGCCCATTACGAGCAGAGAGCTTTTATCCCATCAAAGCGGCATCCGCGATTATAGGAATGAAGAAGAGAGCATCAACACTCGGCACTACACGAGCATCAAGCAGGCATTGACCCAATTCGCCGGCGACCCTCTGGAGTTTGAGCCCGGCACCAGGATGCAGTACAGCAGCTATGGCTACATCGTGCTCGGTTGTGTAATAGAGGGTGCTTCGGGAACCAGTTACGATCGCTATATGCAACAGGCGATCTTCGAGCCGGCCCAGATGGCGGCCACTCGCCTCGATGACGTCTTCGCGATTATCCCGCACCGGGCGCACGGATACAGGGTTTCTCCCCACGGCGAATTGCAAAATGCCATCTTCGTTGATGTCAGCAACAAGCCTCCAGGGAGCGGCATCAATTCCAGCGCGCGGGACATGGCGGCTTTTGTGTCAGCTCTCTATTCGGCGAAATTGGTTTCGAAGCCGATATTGGATCAGATGCTCACGCCCGCGAAAACTCGTGACGGAAAACCCACAATCTATGGCTTGGGCTATTTTCGAGGCGGACCCATTGGTGAATACCATGGACTGCAAGAGGCTGGCCACGGCGGGGATCAACAGGGCGTCAGTAGTGTGCTGTACCTCCTGCCGGAAAAACAGTTTGGCGTGGTGGTCCTTTCAAACCTGGAAGGACAAAGTTCGCTGGATTTTATCGGCCTTGCGCGCAAGGTTTACGACATTGTCTCTTCGCCATGAGTCGGCTTGGCGGGTGCCGGCCCTCACCATCCGCACAAGAACGCATGAACTCGCCCAGAGCTACCCTGTCTTTGAGCTGATTCTGGAGTAGCCGCCGCTTCTAGCCGGGTTTGCGGGCGAAGATATACGCCCTCCGGCTTTGGTACTCCACTTCGGGCGCATAGGGCTCGCGTTCAACTACCTCTTCCACGGTGAACCCCGCTGCATCAAGAAGGCGGCGGATTTCTCCTGCCGGAAACATCAGGAAATCCATCGATACTTGCTGCCCCCACAACTCCTCCTCGCGAAGAACTTCATCACCCATGTGAAATGCAAGTAAAAGGAGCCCGCGTGGCCGCAGCACTCTGACCATTTCGCCAAAGACCGAGGGCAGAGACTCTTCCGGAATATTCACAATTGCATAGAAGGCCGCGATCCCAGCCAGCGTTTCATCCGGAATGTCGAGCCCCATCATGTTTCCCTGGCGAAAGGGAATATCCGGATTGAGCTTCCGTGCCTGTTCCACCATCCCGGGCGATAGATCCAGGCCGAATACCGAAGCACCAGCATCACGCAGGTAGCGCGCTACGTGACCGGGGCCACAACCCATGTCGCACACTTCGCCCAATCCTTCGACGTCACGGGCGAAGCGGTCAAGCAATTCCCGATCGAGCGGCTTGTGTTGGAGTTCATCCGCAATGCGGTTTGCGTACTCTTCCGCAAGCCGGTCGTAGCTTTCCCGGATCGAGCGTGTGAGTTCAGTGTTCATAAGATAGTGTAACTATCTTTTGAGTGGTTGGGTGGGCATACCCTGGATGGGTGTGATGAGTCAACGTCAATCGACGGACACACAGCGCACGAGTGGCTATACTCGTGTATGGTGCCGCTATGGATGTCACGCCTCCCGCGATTTATTCCCGCGCTATCGTCAGAGCGATCCTGTACGCGAACTTCTTTCTTTTCGCATTGTTCGTAATACCCATAACCCATCACTGGGTAGACCAAGGGTTCCTAGCCCTCAGGTCTATGAACTTGGAAGATGTCGTTGGCCGATCTATGCAGCTGTGGATCGTGGCATCGACGATCATCGCCACAGCATTGTTCGGCTTAATCTTTTGGAAAACTCGACGGGCTATGCTGCCTCTTACATCCATCAGATTGGAGGGAATCTTGTTGCTTGCGTGGTGGATTACAGTGCTCGGAGTATGCGCTTATGGTTTTATGCTTGGTATGGGCGGATGACCTAATCCACTTTACTCCGACAAGTTGGAACAGAGCTTTGTGAAACAAGTTGATGTAGGCACGCCGTGACACCTACTCCAGCACGCTGTCGTCGAGTTTCTTCTTTCCCCAATCGGCGGCGGCCTGCACGAAGGCCAGAACCAGCGGATGCGGCTTCTTGGGCTTGGACGAAAGCTGCGGCTGGAACAACGTTGCAATGTAGAAGCGGTGCGTAGGCGACTCGATGGCGCGAATTTCTCCATGCGCTCCGCGGGCAACCACCGGAAATCCCGCCTCCATCGCGGCCCATTCGTAGTCGGGATTCACTTCGAAATTGCAGAAGAATTCCTCGGTCGCAGTCTCCTTCATATAAAAAGACTGCAAGTACGATCCCGGCCGCAGACGGATCTCTGGAACCGGACCGGAGAGCTTGGGAGCATCCTTCGCGCGATTGGGAACGGCACACGCCACCGGGTAGATCACGATGTTCTTCGATCCGGTATTATTTTCCGCTGTGTCCGCGTCCTTGATACCGAGCACGTTGCGGGCGCACTCGATCAGCGCGTACTGAAAGCCTCCGCAGGTTCCAAGAAAAGGCCAATCGCGCCGCCGCGCGAACTCGATCCCCTTGAGCATCCCTTCCATGCTCTTGTAGGGGCTGCCGGGTGCAGCCCAAATTCCGTCAAAGCTTTCCAGCCGCTTCTGTGCCTCCGGCTCTATCAGGGAAGGTGTAGCGATCCACTTTGGTTCGACAGGCATGTTCAGCTTGGCGGAGGCGTGCCGCAGCGATTCCTCGATCGCAGGCAGCGTCGGAGATTTAGGATCGTAGTCGCCCAGAATCGCAATGCGGACCGCGTCACTCACGCAGTCATTCTAATTGAGAAGGTTTGGTTGTGAATGTGACGGAGGTGCGAAGGTTGGTGCCAGCGGAGTCCGCGGGCGGTCGTCGCTTGGCCTGCACGGGCGAGGACGCCCGTGCCTACATGGACTAGTTAGTTTGCGGCTCCAAAGGTCATCGGCACATCTGCCCGGTCTGTTTCTTCGACCTTGAACATCGGACGCGGGGTCAGGCTCATGAAGCTGGCCACGAACGTGTCCGGCATCTGCTGGATGCGGATGTTGAACGTGTTGACTGAGTCGTTGTAGAACTCGCGCCGGTCGGCGATTTCACTTTCTAACTCCGTGATCCGTTTCTGCAGCTGCATGAAATTGTCGTTGGCCTTCAGTTGCGGATAATTCTCAGCCACAGCAAACAAGCCGCGCAGGGCCGAAGTCATGCTCTGGTCGGCTTGCGCCTTCTGGTCGACCGAGACGGCTTGCGAGTACATGCTGCGTGCCTGCGTGATCTTCTGCAGCGTATCGCGTTCGAAGTTCATGTAGCCTTTGCAGACATCGAGCAGCTTGGGCAGTTCGTCGTGGCGCTGCTTGAGCAGGATGTCAATATTCGCCCAGGCTTTGGCAATGTCATTCTTCAACGCAATCAGCCCGTTGAAGATCATGACAACGTACACCCCCAAGCCGACCAGCACAAACAGTATTGCCAGCGAAATGATGTTATCCATTTGCCTTTCTTCTCCATTCCTCACAGCCAGTCGAAGTGCACCGCCAGAATGTAGCTGCACAATAAGGTGAGCGCGGGGCCACCCCAAATCATCAGCGTGGATTTCCAACTCAGCGAGCTGACCACGTCACGCTGGCTGTGCCAGGAAATCAAGAATGCCGGGTTATGCTTGCCCTTCATCAGCAGCACTGGAGGATGCAGATCGAACTGCTCGGTGGCTGGCGCCGCACCCGCACCGGTCCCGGCGGTCGAACTGGACGCCGGTGTGGCCACGACTGCTGTGCTCACGCCGGCCGCCGCCCAGGCTGCCGGATTCGTGATGCCTGCCTTAGTCAGGGCTGCGGTGATCTTCTCCTGCTGTGTCATGGCGGCTGAATTCGCGGGTTTGTTGTTGCCTGCCAGCCGGATGATCTCTTCCGGCGCCCTGTCAGCCTTGAACGAGGTGAGTGTCATGCTCCCGTTAGTGGAGAGCGCGCCGAGAGACAGATTTCCGATCGCCTCCGGAATATGCAACGAAAAAGTGCGCTGGTCAGCGGTCAAACTGCGCACGGGCGTGGCGCTCACGCTCAGGCCTGGATTTTCCGCCAGCGTTCCCAGGATAAAAAGCGCGTTCTTGGGCTTGATGCAGTATTCGTCGACCTTCAGTTTCTTATCGCTGGAAACGCCATGTCGCGCCAGGAAGCTGAACACATTCGCAGGCATATCAAGATGGCTGGAAAAGATGGCGCCACCGAATTCGTCGTGGAAGTCGCGATGGATGTCCATCTCAGCTCCCTGGGGGTCCACCAGCACGCGCCCGGTGTTGTCGTCCACATAGAACGGCAGGTGCAGACTTTCATCCGCGACTTTCACCCACTCGCTGCTCTTGCCCCGCCGCTGCCATTGCCACGCCGTGGTGCGGTAGTAATAGCAGGGTATGCCGGTGATCGGGGCTGCCATGGTGTAAGGACCAGTCGCCAGACCACTGATTTCGACCAATCCCATGGCAGCGCTGCGGATTTTCGAACTGGGTGTGTTCAGGATTAGCCGCTTGCGTTGCAACATGCGGAAACCGCAATAGAAAAGGTACACACCGGCGAGAGCGCCGACCACGGCGATGGCGATCAGCTGACCGCTGTTATTGGTGGATAGGATGATTGCCTGCACTGAGGTCACGCGATTCGTCCAGATGCCCAGCCTTAACGGCGGCAGATGTCTCCGAGCCGAGGGTAATGGACCGCTGGGGAAGATCGCAGCAGAAAACCGCGGTTGGCGCTTACGTTGGTAATCCGAGGCAATGGGTGCGCCAGTTCTCGCGTTCGGTACGCGAAATGGGGGCCATCGCTCCCGAATTCATCTGGAAAAGACAGTTCCGTGGGCGTAGGCATTGCCCGTGAAACCGTGCGGCCAAGACTTCCCGTCCATGCTGACGCCCGGGCGGTCACTGCCGCGATCGCGGAAGCGCTCATCCAGCTTCGCCGATCCCGTTTGCGGATCAAAGTTCACCACAAACAGCCGGTGATCAGGCCCGTTTTCATCCGAGTTGAGAACGATGCGCGTGCCTGTGGAATCGGCCGAGACCCAGTGCGGCTTCTGGCCCGCATCGAAAGTCACGCGGCTCACTTCGCGCGGCTTCTCCGGATCGGAGATATCCAGCACCGTCAAGCTGTGCGTCTCCGGCACCGTCGCCAGCCACCAGTGCCCGATGCGCAGCGGCACACCGCAGTTATCGCCGGGAAAGCTGTAAACAAAGCGCAGCGAGGGATTCTCGCTTTCCACGCCGCGCATCAAGTAAAGGCCGCAAGAAAAGGTGTGCACCAGAACGCTCTTGCCGTCCTCGAGCAGGCGCGGCTCGCCAGGATAGTACTGCTCGTCGCCACGCGGACCCGGCGGCAGCACGAGCGTCCTCAGCACTCGCAGCTTGGAGAATTGCCACACCTGAACCGTGCGACTTTTGCCGTCCACATCGTGCATCGCGGTATTGGTAGAGACAACCCGATCCGTCGCGGGCAACAACTCAACGCTGTACGGTCGAATCAGTTCGCCCGCCGCAGTCTTGTCCTCGGCGCTGCCCTCGCGGAGCACGTGCCCGTGGTTGTCGATCTCCAGCAACCCGCCGCCTTCCGCTTTCGGCCCGTGCCCTCCGTGATATTGAAAGGTGGCCAACACGTTTCCGTCCGGCAGCCGGAAGTAAGTGTGAGGATGCATGTATCCGTCGAGGTCGCCGAACGACGCGACGATGTGCGGCTTGAGCGGTTTCCGCAGATCGAACACCCAGGTCCGTCCAGCCTCAAAACCGTTGGCCATGAGCAGGCCGCCGGCCGGCATCTCGACTTCAGTGTGATGCGGCCGCGTCCCCGCAACTCCAGTGGGCGCAGTTGCCACTACCTGTCCGTAACCGGGCGAAGCCGGATCGGCATCAATCACCGCCAAAAAGTCGCTCGCTTTTTTGTCGTCGTCCCCGCACCAGGCGAAGAGATACGAATGCTTCTTGCCCGCAGCGACGTTCAGAGTGCATCCCAGCAGTAGAACAATGACCACCAATTCGCGACGCATAGGTGGGCGTAGTTTACATCATCCCCACGCGGACCCTCGATAACTGGGTGCCCCACATCTCGCGGGATGTGTGCCATAAAACGATCGCTTCCGCCTTCACTCCGCCAACCTTCCGCCGTCATCAAACTCCAGTCCTGTGCAAGATTTTGCATCTGCGTACTTGTGGCGCGGACATTCCTGTCCGCGCGGGGACAGCCGCGCCGCGGGCGCCCGCCCGTGCGCCCCGAATTAGGGAGATCTGCAAACTTCCGTCTACAATCTGCAAACGGATGGAACCCGCCCGCATCGCCGAACTGCTGCATCCCTTCTTGACGGGAAGCACCACTCCACCCAGCGGCGTCACCCTCACCCCTTGTCATTCCGAGCGTAGCGAGGAATCTGCAGTTCTCACTTCAGACCAGCTGAATAACATATCGACGTACATCGATATGCTTTTGCGCTGGAACGCCCGCATCAACCTCACCGCCTTGCGCCGGCCGGAAGAGATCGTCACCCGCCACTTCGGCGAGTCGCTGTTCGCCGCCCGCCACCTATTCCCGGATGTCCGTGTGGCTGCGGGTCCTCGACCCCTCGATGCTCACGTCGGGGCGGACGCCCAAGCCTGCCCTGAGCGGAGCCGAAGGGTCCGCCCAGCCGAGCTGACTAGCGACTCGGTCCTCGACCTCGGCTCGGGCGCGGGCTTCCCCGGTCTGCCCCTCAAGATATGGGCGCCTCATATCCAACTCACGCTGATCGAGTCCAATCACAAGAAGACGACGTTTCTCCGCGAGGTTATCCGCAGCCTTACATTGACGGATGTCGATGTATTCAGTGGTCGCGCCGAGGACTACACCGCTGCCCCAGCCGATGTCGTCACCCTCCGCGCCGTCGAGCGCTTTGAGAGAGTCCTGCCAGCCGCCGCCCGCCTGGTCGCCCCCGCCGGCCGCCTTGCCCTCCTTATCGGCGCATCGCAACTAACCGCCATCGGCGGCCTCATGCCGGGATTCCAATGGGCAGACCCAATCCCAGTCCCACTGTCCACCAACCGCATACTCCTCATGGGCACCCAAGGGATCGGGAGGGGGAACCAAGTCAGGCAGGTATCGCGCTAGATAACCTGTGGAACAAACCCGGTGATCATCAGGCATTCTCCAGCCTCTCTTCGGCGTTCAGGACCAAGAAGTGGGACGCTAGGAGAAAGTGTGGACATGTGCCGGTTGGCGACGCTCTATTTTCCCGTCTCATCCCCTGCGACGCCAGGCAGGTATCAACATAGTAATAGTGGAACGTAAGCGTAATATTGATTGCAATTGCTGGCTGCTGACGATGAATGCATTCTCGATTTACGCAGTCAAGTGGGAATAAGTTCTATATGATCAGTAAAACTAACCTCCGGCCAATTCTCCAACCATGGATTCCGAACATGATCTTCCCACCCCGGAACCTCAGAAATGTTCCACGTGGAACACTTCTCGCTTTTTTGCTGTTTCAGTTCCCCACCCACGCCAGGACCCAGAAAGTCCGCGAAGTGTTCCACGTGGAACACTCAGGAACTCTCCCCAATTCTATCTGGAGATTCTCAAGCCAAAGCCTGCCAATGAAGTCCTGATCCCTCAAGCACCTAGATAGCGATCGGGCAAATGTTCCACGTGGAACACTTCTGGAACCCTATCTTATCCATTCCTTGTGCGGCGGGGATCAGCAAGCGCAGGCCTGCCCAAGAGGACTCCAGGGGCGGCAGGAGAACTCCCAGCCAATGTTCCACGTGGAACATTATCCTTCCTGCTATTCAGTTCTAAGCGCCTTGCGGCCTAGAAGACCCCCGCAGTGTTCCACGTGGAACATTTTTGGGTGTGATTGCAATGTTCCACGTGGAACACTTCTGTGGAAAGTTTGTTCTCCAGCCTCTCTAACTCGCTCACGATCCAGCGAAATCTCTTATTCACTTGGCTGCACTGAATTCAGTCATTGCAATTGGAGAACGATTCGAACTATTCTGCAAACATCTCTGGGATCTCCGAAAATTAAATGGGACGCGTCATCGCGGTAGCCAACCAGAAGGGCGGCGTGGGCAAGACTACGACTGCCATCAATCTGGCGGCGTCCATCGCAGCGGCTGAGGTCAATACGCTGCTTGTGGATTGCGACCCCCAGTCGAATGCCACCAGCGGGCTCGGCCTGGCCAAGGATCCCGCACGAACCAGCACCTATCACTTGCTCATGGGCGCGGCCCGCGCGGAGGAAGCCGTGAGGGCGACGGAGATCGAGCAGCTATGGCTGATCCCGTCGCACAAGAATCTGATCGGCGCCAACCTTGAGCTGGTGGACGGAGCGCGCAGGGAATTCCGCTTGCGGGATGCAATCGCGCCCTTGCGCGATCGCTTTCAGTACATCGTGCTGGATTGCCCCCCAGCTCTGGACTTGCTCACGCTTAATGCGCTGGTTGCAGCCGATGCGGTTCTGATTCCCATGCAGGCGGAGTACTTCGCGCTGGAAGGCATTTCCGAACTGCTGGACACCATTGAGCGCATCCGCGCGAGCCTGAATCCGGATCTTACGATTGAAGGCGTCGTACTGACCATGTTCGATGACCGCACGAACCTGGCGCAGCAGGTGACGGCGGAGCTCGAGCGATACTTCGGGGAGAAGCTCTGCCGAACGACGATCCCGCGCAACATCCGCTTGGCGGAGGCTCCCAGCCACGGCAAGCCGGCGCTGCTCTACGATGTTCGCTCGCGTGGCGCAGAAACTTACATCCAGCTGGCGAAAGAGATCCTGGGGCATCACATGTCCGCAGAGAACGCGGCCGCACTGCTTGATCCCTCGGAATCGGCTGTCCAGGAGGAAGAGAAGCAGCTGGTGAACGCGCCGCGCTGGAAGCGCTGGATCAAGGAGCGGAATAAATTGACGACCATCAATATATTAGATCGATGATGGTCGATGTATTGGCGGATTCTTGTGGTTGAATTGTCGACCACTGCCGGAAATCTTAAATCGCAGAGGGCGCGGAGCCACAGAATTCCCTTTGGCACGGTCGGACTACAAGCAGACATGGGGTCCTTCGACTCCGCGCTCAGGATGACAGTTGAGGTCAGGATGAGAATGAGGATTAGCGAGGCACAATGACAACGATTGCGGAGAAAGTCGTAGAGGCGGCGGGCGGTCCGGAGAAAAGTGCAGAAAAAGCGATCGACAAACGGCGGGCGCTCGGGCGAGGGCTGGATTCGTTGCTGCCGTCGGGGCCGAGGGTGGTGGCGGGAACGGCACTGGCGGCGACAGGAGCGGCTCCGGCCCCGCTGGCGGCACATGAGACAGTGCTGCCCGATTTGCAGGCATCGGCAGCACGGAGGGAATCCGGCGACGAGGTCATTCAGATCCCGCTCGATCAGATCGACCAAAACCCGTACCAGACGCGGTATTTCGCAATAACGGAACCGGAATCCGAGGACTTTGTCGCGAGCACGCTGCACGAATTGGCGGAATCGATCCGCGCCAACGGGGTGATCCAGCCAATCGCGGTGCGGCCGGGAGCCGAGGGGCGCTACATTCTGATTCTGGGCGAGCGGCGCTGCCGGGCTTCGAAGATCGCGGGCAAGACGACGATCCCGGCGATTGTGCGCCAAGTTTCCGCCCAGCAGGCGGCGGAGATGACCGTGGTCGAGAACCTGCAACGGCAGGACCTGAATTGCATGGAGCAGGCGACCGCGTTCTCCAAGTTGAGCCAGGATTTCAAACTGACGCAAGAACAGATTGGGCAGCGGGTGGGAATTTCGCGGGAATCGGTTGCGAACTACATGCGGCTGCTGCGGCTGCCGAGCACCGTGACGGAATATCTGCAGAGGGGAGAGCTGGGATTCAGCGAGGCGCGGGTGCTGCTGACGTTGCTCGACCCGGAGATGATTCCGAAAATTGCCGATCAAGCGGTGCGCAAGCATTTGTCGGTGGAGCAGCTGGAAGACCTGGTATTCAACACCAACGTGCCGCTGCAAAAGGAGAAGAAGCAGGGAACGGCGCGCTGGGTGGATCCGAATGTGAGACATGTGCAAACAGAGCTGGAACGAACGCTCGGAGTGCGGGTGCGGATTCGCGATCGCAAAGGAAAGGGCAAGATTGAGATTGAGTATGCCACGCTGGAGGATTTTGACCGGGTGGTGGGGATGCTGAAGGGAAAGGGGTAGCTAGTCGCTAGTAGCTGGTAGCTAGCGGCTCGTATCGAGTAGCCAGGAGGCGGCCGAATGGCCGCTCTTTTTGTTGCAGGAGCCAAGTCGCGGAATTCAGAATGGCAAGAATCTGAGTAGTAAGCTGTGGGAAGATGCGGTCGGATTAGCGGTTGAGGCAGTATTCACCGGGCCGTGGCGATGGCGGGTTTATTGGGGAAGTGGGAAGTGTTCATTGCGGGCCGCGGCGCCGCAACGGATTGAGCAGAAAGTATCCGAGCCACCAGGGACAGACGCGATGCGGCATGGGTTTTCCGCCTGAACTTGAGATGATAGCAGTGCTTCGCTTCGGAATGGGATGAGCTTGAGAACCGGTGTCGCGCCCATGCGGGGCGTGAATCTTGTTTCGCTGTTTCCTGGGCTATTGTCGGACGCCCTTCCGGGGCTGATTCGCACGTGGCGAGTGGCGAGAGAATGCAGAGATCCTTCGTTGGGAGTCGTCCGCGCAGCGGACGACTCCGCGGCCTCAGGATGACAGCGTTTACAAAACGCTGCGGAGCTGCGCTCCGCTGGGCGAGGACGTCCTCCATCGCGGCTGGGTTATGGTGGTGAGTCGCGGATCAGGACGACGTCGGAGTCGATGTGGCCCCGGATCACACCGAGCTGGCTGCCGTCGAAGGACCAGTGGAAGTCAGCGATCTGTTCGGCTTTGAAGTCGGTGATCTGCTTTCCGGCAGATCCGTCGAGCGGTTGCAGCCAGAGGTTGTCAACTCCGCCGGTGTGAACCGGATAAGCGATTGCCTTTCCATCATGCGCAAAGCGAATGGGGCCATCCCGGGAACGCTCGAATTGCAAAGTTTTCAGAACCTGATTCGAATCGAGGGCAACCAACTCCAGCTTCTCGATGTGTTCGTCAAGATGGCCGAAGGTTGCGAAAGCAACGGTTTTCGAATCAGGAGAAATGTCGAAGGCGTTCGCCGCAAGTTCGTCAGTCAGGGCCTCCGGTTGGCCGCCTTCGATGGCTACTTTCATCAGGCGGCCGCCACTGCTGACGTCCAGATAAACGACCCAGCGTCCGTCGGGCGAACAAACCGGAAAGTCGTTGACCTTACCAGCAGAAAGTTCCTTGAGGTTGCCTCCGGCGGCGTCCATACGCCAGATGCGCAACGCACGTTTTGCGGAGTCGAGGGCGGTGAACACAATATACCGGCCATCGCCGCACGCGGAAGGGCTGGCAATGTAGCCGCTCTCCGGGGTGGGCAATGGAGCCGCGTTTCCAGATATCGGATTCACCAGGCTGAGCCCCGACGGCGATTCCCGCACCAGCTGGCCGTCGCGGGTCCAAGCGAAATGGTAGAGAGGGGCGTCGGCACTAACCTGGCGGAGCTGAGCGGCTCCTGAGGCGGCGGCCGGCATGGTAAACAGATTCAAGCGTGCCTCGCTGAGAACTGTGGCCAGGCTCCGTCCGTCGGAGGCGAGGCTGGGATCAGAATAATTGTTGGTGTCGCGCGTGACTGGGTGGGAGTTTCCGCCGGGGTAAGACACGAAGATGATCTGATTACGGCCAATGCCGGAATCAGCGAGTAGCCCGGCGCCATCCGGCATCCACGCGGGGCGCTGCACAATCCTGGTGTCAGAGGTGAAAAATATACGCTGCTTCCCGCTTACCGCGTCGAGCGCCACCAAACCACCAAGCGCATTTCCGGGCTGAAGCACCATGCAGACGATGGTCTTACCATCCGGCGACCAGGCCGGGTCGTTGAACCCGCCGTTGATCAGGCCGCTATACAAGACCTTCTCGTCTCCGCCGTCCACCGGCCGAACGATCAAGCGCTGTTTGCCGGGGTCAGGATTGTTGAAGCGGAAGTAGGCAAACTGGCGGCCGTCGGGCGAGAAGGTGATGTTGGAATCAATGTCGGTCACAAGCCGTTGGGGAGTGCCTCCGAGGACCGGGGCGCGGTAAAGATATCTCAACTCGTGGCTGCCGGGCTCACTTCGGGTGAAATAGAGATAATTGCCGTCGGGAGAAAAGCGCAGGGCCTGGTATTCCACCGGGGCCGGCGCCAGTACCTGAGTGTCGCTGTTGGTGGGAAGATTTCGCAGCCACAGACTTTGCTGGCCGTCGTTCACTACGTTCAGGATATATTTGCCGTCCGGGGAAATCGCCACCAAAGCAGCTTTGCCGGTGTGCGTGACCTTGCTAACCGAGATGTTCTGGAAAGGCACGGGACGGTTGCGGTTCAGCAGAGAGTAGATGCCGTAAGCGGCAGCCGCGACGATCAAGACCGTGATGAGCGTGACGACTCCGGTTCCCAGCTTGTGCTGGCGGGCGGCCAGCACCACCCCAGAACTGCCGGGTGGCCGGATGGGCGGGGCCGGACTGCCCACTTCGTGCGCGCTGGGACCAGCGGGAACGCCGGTCCCAGCGCCGGCGGCTGATTTTCCCGACTCGCTGTCGCGCTTCAGGCGTTTGAGGTCGCTACGCAGATCGGCGGCGGATTGGTAACGCAGGTCACGATCTTTTTCCAGCAACTTGCCAAGGATCTCCTGCAGCCTGGGCGGCAGCTGGGGATTGAGTGGTGAAACCGGAGCCGGATCGCGCTCCAGAATGGCATTGAAGATCAGGGCTGAGGTGTTGCCAGGGAAAGGCAGGCGACCGGTCGCCATCTGATAGATCACGCCTCCGAGAGAGAACAAGTCGGTGCGGGCGTCGAGTTCCTCGCCGCGAGCCTGCTCCGGTGACATGTACGCGATGGTGCCGACGGTGCTGCCCGGGCTGGTCAGGTGCGCGGGGCCGGGAGCATCCTGGGTGGCGCCAATGGTTTCCATGGCCATTTCCGGGCGTGTGAGCTTGGCAAGACCGAAGTCCAGGACTTTTACTTGACCGCGTTGCGTAACGAAAATGTTGGCCGGCTTGATGTCGCGGTGGACGATGCCTTTGGCATGCGCCGCATCAAGGGCGTCGGCGAGCTGAATGCTGACGTCGAGCAGGCGATCGAGCGGCAAAGGCCCGTTGGACAGCTTGGCGTCGAGGCTCTGCCCCTCCAGCAATTCCATCGCGATGAACGATTGCCCGCCATCGTTTTCCACGGCATAAATGGTGCAGATGTTGGGATGGTTCAGAGCCGAGGCGGCACGCGCTTCGAGCAGGAAGCGGTCGAGCGCGGCGGCATCGCGGGCCAGCTCCGGAGGAAGAAACTTGAGCGCGACTCTGCGCCCAAGAGTAAGGTCCTGGGCTTCGTAGACTACGCCCATTCCGCCGCTGCCCAACTGGCCGGTGATGCGGTAGTGCGAGATGGTTTGGCCGATCATCTTTCCTGGTGGGGACGCGGAGTTTCATCTTAGGCGGCGTGAAAGGGACAGTCAAACGGGCGGCACTCCGGCGGTAATTTTGGGGACAAAAATAGGGATCTCCCACCGGGGAGAGAGGTCCGGCGTCGGAGATCCCGGGGTGGGACTTCAGCTAAGATGGCAGGCGAGCCATACAGACTCCAAAAGCCGTCATTGCGACGGGCAACCAGGCCGGGGAACAAAAGAAACAGTTGGCAGTTATCGGTTCTCAGTTCTCGGGGACTTCGACTGGGCGAGTCAGTCAATATCGAAACCGGTAACGGAACTCCAGGTAGATTTCCCGGGGATTGTTCCAGTGAAAGCCTCCGAAGGTCAAACTGTTGTCGAGAAGAACGCGACGGTTGGCGATGTTCAGCGCATTCACCGACGCTGAGAAGCGCTCCCCGAAATCCTTGCCCAGTGAGAGATCAAGATTTGTGTGCCCCGGCAGATAATCACCCGGATAGGGTTCGCCGGGAAGGCCGTTGTGAAAACCTGATCCGTAGTACATGTTGGTGGAAACGAAGCTGCGCCAGGGAAGCTTGACCTCGCCACCTACGTTGAGTGTGTTTCTCTGGTCATGGTCCAGTGGGGAGAGACCGGCAGGCAAGGAAAAATTGGTCAAGCCGCCGGTGATCGCGCCTTCGGCTTCGGCGACTTGATTGGAATAGACCAGGTGGATCTGAGCCCGATGCGCAATTCTCGGTGAACGAAGGGTCAATTCCCAGCCGCGAATGACGGCTTCGCCAATGGTGATGGGGAAAAAGATATCGGACTCGCCCACGTTGTTGTGATCGAAGAAATTTGTGGCCAGCGTCTTGAAGGTATCGGCGTCGAGGGTCCAGCCGCGAAATGGGATGGCGACGCCGAACTGGCGTTCTTCATCGCGCTCGCCGTGCAAGGGGAGGAACCCCAGGTTCTGGCTGGTGACGAATTGAAGCAAAGGGCCGGAGACGGTGAGAAGCGGCGGGGCCTGATAATAGTGGCCGTAGAAAGCACGGAAGACCCAGTTCAGGCGGGGCACCGTCAGGGCAGCGCCAAAACGCGGGCTGATGGCATTTTCCGCAATGCCTCCGGAAAAATGCGTGGGACGCATTCCTGCCATCAGTGTGAGCCAGCGAGTCGCCCGAAATTTGTCGTCGATGAAGAAAGCCTCCAATGCACCCGAGGCCAATTCGCGGTCGCGAAAGGTCGGGCTGCTTTGGTCGTTAAAGATGGCGCCGAAAAGCTGGTTGTCGTGATCGTAGAAGCTGTAGACGCCAACCTGCAGATTGTTTCTCGGCAAACTGGCGCTGAAGGTAGCCTGGCCGCCTGCGTAGTTTGAACTGCGCTGGTCGGTGGTGGCGACTGGAAAGTCATTCGGACTGCCGTCGTAATCGGCGCTGTTGTAGTGGTAGAAAGGCGAGACCGTAAGCAACAGCCTCGAATTGAAAGTGTGCACCCAGGAAAAGTTCAGGATGGCATCGCCTTCATGCTGCCCGTCGCGCAGCCCGCTGCTGTTGTACTGCGAATTCTCAAGATCGTTCGGGTTCGGATCATAGGGGATTTGGTAGTAGTCCTTCCGGAGAGAGGTCACCAAGCGCAGCTGGTTCGAGGGATCCACATTGAAAATGAGAGAGCCGAATCCGCCGTATCCGTTTTCAGCATCATGCACGACCTGCGGCACGGGCGGCTGCAGGCCCAAACCGCTGCGGTTTGCGTTCACGCTGGCGTAATAGGCGAAGCGCTGAGTGTGACTGCCGAAGCTGAGTTGGTCGTTGGTCTGGTAGAAGTTGCCGAAGCTGGTGACCAGCTCTGCCTGGTTGTTGCGCTCAAATCCGGTGCGCGGGGCGACATTAAAGACGCCGTAGGTGCGGTCGCCGAATTCGGCACCGAAGCTGCCACGGTCCGCTTCCAGGTAGTCCAAATCCTTGGGATCGAACTGCGGGCCCACATTCGAGGCCAGGTTGGTATTGGGAACGGGAACGCCATCGATGAGCCAGCTCACTTGGTGGCCGCCGCGGATGTGCAACTGGTCATGAGTGAAATAGGCGCCGGGAACGTAGTTGGTGATCATGGCGAGGCTGTTGCTGCGGTCAGCACCGGGGGTTCGCTGGACATCCTCACGGCTGATCAGGGTTGTGGGCGTGACCGTATCCGTGGGCGCAGCTTCCGGGGTAGCCGAGACGTCGACAGTCTCACCCTTAGTCGCGACCTTCAATTGAAAGTGCACGACCGGTTCGGTTCCAGAGGCAACGAGGGCGACTTGCGTTGCCTGGAGAAATCCAGGGTTGGCGACTGCGACCGAATACTCGCCAATGGGGACGGCCTGAAATTCAAATTCGCCATTGGAATTCGTGGCGGTGCTCTTGGCCCAGTCGGAGGATTTTGCTCGCAGCATGACCATCGCGCCTTGAACCGGACGGTGCTGCGGATCGTGAACGATTCCCCGGACGGAGCCGAAGACAGTGGCACTCACAGCAGCGGCGAGCAACAGCAGGCCGCCAAGCAGCATGATGCGGATGAGACGCATAAGTTCTCCAAAAGTTTGCAGGCGCAGTCGGTGGTTCCAGCAGTGGCCGCAGCGCTAAGAGGCCCGTCTAAGTCAGGACCGGGGCGAGGGTGGAAAAGTTCCACGCTTCCGCGCTTGCGCGCACTCCAGTGCCGTACGGACAGAATCTATCTGAAACGTTCGGGCTGTGTCAGGTGATGGAGAACTGCGGGGGAGCGCGACCGGAGTGGGCGGGATCGTTGCCGGTCGTGCGGCGAGCCTGTCGCAGCGTTGCTTGCAGGGTTGTAGCTGCAGGAGCGGCGCAGGCGTTTGCCGGCGGGCTGAGTTCGGCCCAGTGAGAAACGGTCAGGGGACGGCAGCAATCATGATTGCAACAGCTCGCAGGAGCGTGGAATGTGGTGTTGTGGGGCGAGCTGTTGTGCATCGCCTTGCGCAGGCAGCAGGCGTGCGGAGCGGTCGCAGAGATCGCCAGGGCCACCGGGGCGAACACGCCCACCAGCAACAAAATCAGCAATAGCCTGGCCGTAAGACGATGCATACCTTTGTTGGAAAGCCCCACCACTAACTAAGACGAATGCATAAAGAATAGGTCAACATGTGCGCTCGCGCAAGTTGGTCCACTGTTATCTAACTATCGCGGGAGCAAAACATTCCCCAAGTGTAGGCATCAGTTCAGAGCACCAGCGTTTCCCGGTCTCGTCTCTCTTTGTCGCCGGTCGCCGCAAATATTGCCTGCCACGCCTGGGGCAGGTAGCGCGATAGGATCTCAATTCCGAGCGCGGTCATGCCGCCAGGGAGGGCGACACGGCGGATCACTTCTTCTGGGCGCATGTTGGCTTCGGCCATGAGCCGCAACGTAGCCCCGGCTGTTTCCTCAATCAGGCTGCGCGCCAACTCGGGCGGGAGCACAGGATTGCTGCGCACGGCTGCCTCCGCCATGGATTGCAGCACGTAAGCGAAAAGAGCCGGGCCGCCGGAGGCGAGGCCAATGGCGGGACGCGACAGGGACTCCGTGATCACGACCGGGTGGCTGATTTTGCTTAGCAGGTTCTCGACCAGCTTGCGGTCGTCCGCAGTCGCGCGCGAACCGTACATCAGCAAAGCGATTCCGGCGCCGATCTCCTGCGTGATGGACGGAATCAGTTTGGCGACGCGGCAGGGCACGCGGTTTTCCAGCATCTGCAGCGGAATCTGGCTGGCGGTCGTGATCAGCAACTGCCCGGGATACAGTTCCGTATCCATCTGGGCGAGAGCGCTGGCGGCGTCTCCAGCTTTGAGGCAGAGAAAAATGAGATCGCAATTCGCGGCCAGCTTGCGGCCGCTGGCGACGTGAATGCCAGGAAACTCGGCGGCCAACGCTTTGAGCTTGCCTTCGGAGCGATTCGCCGCCCAAACGTTTTGCGCTGCGAGCGCTCCTGAGCGAAGGAAAGCGCGAACCAACATGCCTCCCATGCTGCCAATGCCGACGAAGCCGGTTTTCATGATTGGAGTAACCCTCCCCTCTCGATCCTTGGGGAAGAGTTTATCTTAGCGGTCAGGGGCTGGCATTGTGTCGCAGTGGCTCTGTCCTTCAGAGGCGGAGTTTTTCTTGGGCGCCCAGTTGATGGCTGACAGGATCAAGCCTGTCCAGCAGCTTGCTGCTTCGCCTTGGCCCACCGATCCGCGACGTGCGCGACCTCTCCCGGCGTGAGTCCTTTGTTGGTTTTCCAGATCATGTAGCGCATGTAGGCGTCTTCAAATTCGTGGACAACATCATTCTGGCTCACGGGCTTGATGCCGCTCGATTTCCGCTGCCCCAGGTGTTGCTGGTAGAGGCGGTCGGTCGGTGTGCTGCTGTTGGCGCGGGCGGTTCGAGCAAACGGCGGAGGAGAGATTCCCTGGTCGGGCAGGGTGGTCAGAAAGTCGCTGCTGCCGTCAGTGTAACGGGTGGCGAATTCGATCCAGTTGCCGACTTTGGGATGCTCCGAGAGATGCGCGGCAACATAGGTTTGCGGCTGGAAGAGCATGCGGAGAAGGACTCCGGGCATCTTGTCCACGGTGTAGGTGCCCAGATCGTTGAAGCCGGCGCGCACCAGCGGCGTTGCCTGCTGCTGCATGGCGGCTTCATTTTTCCATTGCGGCGCGGCGACGCGAGAGAGCTGAATTTGCTCTGGCGTCTTGGCCAGCGCGGCTTCTCCGATTTTCGTGGCCGCAACGCGCGCCACTTGGCGAACGAACAGCCTCGGCGCGACCTTGATCAATACCCAAGCTACAAACAGCACCGCAATCACGATCAAACTGGACAAGTTCATGGTGCAGCTCCCCGAGCAAAGGTTGTGTTTTCGCAATTGCAGCAGATATGAACGGGCGGCGGAAGCTTACGAAGGTAATGGAGAAGACCCGCTATTTCAGTCGGACGTCGGCCTTGCCCGACTTCGTAATGCTCGCGATAAATGGAGGCTTTTGCCTCCGGAAGATGCGAGCCATGTCGCGGAGGGCGGCGATCAGCATGTCTGCCATTTCTGCCCCGCTGTAGTTCCCGGAGCTGAAGTAGAACTCGCGAATCTTGTGCTGGCGGACTGCTGCTTTCTCCAATTCGTTATAGCGGATGCGCTTGTCTTTCGTGAGCAACACCCAGCCTCTTTCGCCAACGAATGGAAGCCATTCCGTGTCTTCCGTCCCGGGAGCAAAGTGCTGACCGTGACGCTCGTGCTTCACGCCGTGCTGGGTGAGCGCGTCGAGGATGGGTTTGCAGTTGTGAAGATTTTCGTCGAGATAAAGAACGAAGTCTTCAGGCAGCGATAGCGGCCGTTGTCTGCTCCCAGCGGATTGCTTCTTCGATCTGTCGCGGCTCGACGCCATATTCGGCAGCAAGGTCGCCTATGGATTCGCGGGCATTGAATCTGGAAGAAACCACCGCAGTCGAAACGCCCGTGCCCGAGATCACGGGCTTGCCAAAGCCTACGGCGGGATTGATTTGGATCAGCTTCGGCTCGTTTTGCTTTCGCTCCATAACAAACGGATACAGCTTGAAAAGGCCCTTCGGGTCGCGTTCGATGCGTTCCAGGTAGAGTTCCATCACGCCGGGCATCAGGATTTGCTCATGTTTCGAGAGGTTCACAATACTACCCAGGTGTTCGATGAACAGGTCGCGGCGGTCAGTCTGGAAAGCCTGCTCGATGAGCGGATGCTTGTGCTGGACGTACTTGGCGAGAGTGACGAGGGCTTTGCGAACCTTCGGAATGCGCACGTCATAGATGGCCCGCATGCTGCTCAGCATGTAGCACTCCAGCAAGTTGCTGAACGATAGGCGCGGCGGCTCCGTGCTGGCCAGCCTTATCAGCGGAGGAGTAGCCCCTCCGCCTTTGACCCAATAGACGAGCGTGTTCTGCGGCACCCTGAGGTACTGCGCCGCTTCCGATACACCGTAGATCGGAGTTTCCATCATGCCGTTCGTGGTGGCTTTCATGTGGCCTCCGTTAGCTCAAGAATAAAGCACGCCAGCGGCGATGTCACGGCCAAGAGCGGACGAGAGTGACTAACCTGGGGGCACGCGGTTTCCATTAACGAACTATTTCCGAGCGCAGACTCGAGCGCCCGTGCGCAGAACAACCTTGAAGAAGGTTCAGCTAGGGAAACCTGGTGCGCCGCTGTTTGGCGGCCATCCAGAACACAGCAATCACTACTGAATCAGCGTCCCGTTTGGCTCCTCTTCCGGCGGGATGACCACGGCGGCGGCGACGCGATCGCCCGGCTCCAGCGTCAGCAACCGCACGCCCTGGGCGGAGCGGCTGCACTCGCGAATGGTGCTCGAATCCATGCGGATAATCTTGCCGTACTGGCTGATCAGCATGACCTCAGATTCTTCCGCCACCTGTGCGATGGCGACGACCTTGCCATTGCGAGCGGTGGTCCTGACATTGATGACACCCTTGCCACCCCGGTTCGTTAGGCGGTATTCATTGGCAGGCGTACGCTTGCCGTAGCCGTTTTCGGTGACGGAGAGAATCAGCGAGCCTTTGATGGGGATGCTTTCATCCGTCGCCGTTGCCACAGCGATTCCGGCCTTCGCTTTGGCTTTTGCCGCGTCTTCTTCGGCCTTCTTCGCGTCTTTGGGCGTAGTGGCCATGCCGACGATGTAATCGCCCTCGTCGAGCCTCATCCCGCGCACACCGGTGGCGTTGCGACCCATCGAACGAACATCGGATTCCTCGAAGCGGGTCGCTTGGCCGTCGTGGGAGGCGAGAAGAACGATCTGGTCGCCGTCGGTCAGCGTGACGCCCACCAGTTCGTCCCCTTTCTCGATGTTGATGGCGATAATGCCGCGCGACATGACGTGCGAGAAGTCTTTGAGTTCGCTCTTTTTCACCGTGCCGTTGCGCGTGGCGAAGAAGATGTATTTGCCTTCTTCTTCCAGATTGCGCACCGCGAGCATGGTGCGCACGGTTTCGCCCGGCTGCAGCGCGACCAGGTTGCCGATGTGCTTGCCCTTTCCGGCGGCGCTGACGTCGGGAATCTCGTAAACCTTCAGCCAGTACACACGCCCGGTGTTGGTGAAAATAAGAATGTAGGCATGCGTGGAGGCGACGAACAGATGTTCCACAAAATCCTCGTCGCGCGTTTTCATGCCGGTGCGGCCGGTGCCTCCACGGCGCTGCATGCGGTAGGTGGAAATGGGCGTACGCTTGAGGTAGCCACCGTGGCTTACAGTGACGGCCACCTGCTCGTCGGCAATCAGGTCCTCGAGCATGATCTCGGCAGCTTCGTCTTCGATGCGGGTGCGGCGCTCGTCGCCGTAGAGCTTCTTGATTTCTTCCAGCTCTTTGATGATCACACCGCGCAGTTTTTTCTCGGAGCCTAGAATCGATTCCAACTCGGCGATGTTCTCGCGAGTCAAGCCCAATTCTTTGGTGATTTCGTCGATCGAGAGCTTGGTCAGGCGGTGCAATTGCAGTTCGAGAATGGCATCAGCCTGGATGCTGGTGAATGGCTTCTCGGGATCGAGCTTGGGGGCGCGGCCGGTGACGTTGATGTCGATTTTCTTGCCGGCAAAATAGGCGACCAGGTTTTCGCGGGCTTCGGCGCGGTTAGCACTGGCGCGGATAATCGTGATCACATTGTCAAGGTGATCCAGCGCAACTAGATATCCCTCTAAAATATGCTCGCGCTCTTTTGCTTTCGAAAGCAGGAACGCGGTGCGGCGGCGGACGACATCAACCCGGTGATCGATGAAATGCTGAATCGCCTGGATCAGCCCCATTTCCTTGGGCTGACCATTGACCACGGCGAGGAAGATCATGCTAAAACCTTCCTGCATCGAGGTGTGCTTGAAAAGCTGGTTGAGCACCAATTGAGGCTCGCCGCCACGTTTCAGTTCGACGACGATGCGCATGCCGTCACGGTCGCTTTCGTCACGCACGTCGGAAACGTCGTCTACCGTTTTGTTGTTCACAAGTTCGGCGATGCGCTTGATCAAGGTAGCCTTATTCACCTGATATGGAATCTCGGTGACGATGATGGCCTGGCGCTCTTTGGTGATATTTTCAATCGCCGCTTTTGCGCGCATCATGAAGCGACCGCGGCCGTGTTCGTACGCCGCACGAATCCCGCTCTTACCATGAATAATGCCGGCGGTCGGAAAGTCCGGCCCCTGCACAAACTTCAGAATTTCGGGCAGCGAAGTGTGCGGATTGTTCACCAGTGTGATGGTCGCGTCGACGATCTCGGTCAAATTGTGGGGCGGGATGTTGGTCGCCATGCCGACGGCGATTCCGTTTGAACCATTGATCAGCAAGTTCGGAATGCGCGTGGGCAGGACCGTGGGCTCCAGGGTTGATTCGTCAAAGTTCGGGACAAAGTCCACAGTGTCCTTATCGATGTCGCTCAGCATCTCTTCTGAAATGCGGGTCAAGCGGCATTCTGTGTATCGATAAGCCGCGGGCGGATCGCCGTCAACGGAACCGAAATTCCCCTGGCCATCTACCAGCGGATAGCGCAACGAAAATGGCTGCGCCATGCGCACCAGCGAGTCGTACAAAGCGGTGTCGCCGTGCGGATGATATTTGCCGAGACATTCGCCCACGACCTTGGCGCACTTCACATACTTGCGGTTGTGAAGAATGCCCATGTCGTGCATGGCGTACAGAATGCGCCGATGCACTGGCTTCAATCCGTCGCGCACATCGGGCAGCGCGCGGCCAATGATCACCGACATGGAATAGTCGAGATACGAACGCCGCATCTCCTCTTCAATGTTGACGGGCTGAATGTTGGCGGCGCCGGGAATGCCGGTGCCATCTCCGCCGGGCGGTGGAGTTAGGGGAAGTTCAGGATTCTGCGGATCGTCAGGCATAAAAGCTCTTGGCTCCTAGCTATCAGCTTTTAGCGTAAATGATTGCATTTACAGGATGTTAAGTGGCTCTCGTGTAGCTACAATTATATCATGAAAGAGCGTGCTGGAGAACCGAACCAGATCATCGCAGATGACCAGAGAGGTACAGTCTGCGCGACTTTAGGATACCGCACGGCGCGGAAGGCCAATGGATCCGCAATTGAATCCTCAAAACGCAGTCGACATCTGAGACATCCGTGATCTATGGCTGTGCTGATTGTGTTGTTTACATCGTGGCTGGTCTTGCGTGGCCTCGGGGCGGTGGGAGTCAGCGCGCTCGCCACGCGGCGTGACTCGGCACATTACGCGCTGGCGGTTATGTTCGCATTCACTGGGATCGCGCACTTCAACAAAATCGGGCTGCTTTGCTGGTCGACCATGGGATAGAGACGCGCCCCAAGAAAAACGGATTACGGCCTGGTAACGACATCATTCGGCCCGGACGGTAGAACGAATTTCACGCCGCTGTCCTGATTGGCTTTCATGGTAGCGGGAATGTTGAGCGTGGCGAGCTGAATGTTTTTCCTCCAGTATCCGTCTTGCCAGTAATTACCCCGAGCATAGAGGACACCGCTCACGATGGCGTAATTGGAAACTTCTTCTTGGCGGCCATCGCGATAAACGAGAACCACCGGCATAAGCTCAACAGCTTCTGATTGTCCCGGATTTACCGAGCCTGCCCCGGTTCTGGTCAACGGGAACGAACGCGTGGCCACGGCTTCCGCATAGTCGGGAGCGGTATTTTGCATGCCGGTTGCAGATTCGTGCCCGCCACCAAAACGCACATAGCGGTCGCTGTGCCACTCGATCAACAGGGGCTCCGATTTCGTTTCCGGCGCGCTCTCCGCGGAGGCCGACTGCATAATAATCAGCGGCGGGGGTGGAACGTCGTACGCGAGCGATCCAGAATCATAGTCGGAGTAAAAGAACGGATCTCCCAGATAATATCGGCCGCGAGCAAAACCACGACCTCTGGGGTGTCCAGGAAACCTGATGCTCTGCGCGAATCCCGGTGTGACGTGAGGCAGTGGAGCCATGCCACCGCCGCGCATCTGCGCTAGTGAGGCCGGCACGAGAGGCGCCAACGCCAGGAGCACGAGAATCAGCCACCGGAACATGTGTTAGTTTGCTTCGGAACTTGCGGGAAGTTGAAAATCAGTTCCACGCTCTTCGTTCTGCTTGGACGTCGCAGTTAGATCAAGGTCTGCCAACGCGATCTTGTGGCTGCGCCCCTCGGTCAAATCGTAGAGCGTGCTTCCCACAATCGCGTAGTTCTCGACCTCAACTTGATGGCCGTCTTTGAACACCAGCACCGTCGGGTTTTGACCAGCGACCGGTGCGGCGTCGGATTGCGTGGCTGGCTCAGAAGATGATTCCGGTGGCCTGCGGTTAGCCATGTCATCACCGTAGGAGGCTGGCGGACGGGGCGCGGTCCCGGAACCGCGGCGGTCAAAAATCGTTGGTCCGCCGTTGTACTGGTCGCCAGACGAATCGTTCGCAGAGTTATCCGCGTCGTCGTAGTACCCGTAGGATGGAACTGCGTAAACGCCTCCCCACGGATAAAATCCGTCGCGGTGGCGACGGCGGTTGCCGCCAAACAACGGTCGGCTGTTGGGGAACGCTCGATTGAAACCGGAAGTGTAACCGCGCCGCCCAAGAGAGGTCACGCTGGGAGGCGTTCCATTAATAGCGCGCCCCCCAAATCCCATGGAGGTAACCGAGGGAGGCGCAGCATTAATTTGTGCGGTTGCCGCCGGCAAGCCTAGCCATGCCAAAAAAAGAAGTCCGCAAACCACCCACTTGAAAGCCGCGCCTGTCGACCGATTCAGCGTTTTCACAACACTATCATACTCTGGTTTTGGACCCATAGAGCACCCCCGAGTACACCAACCCTTGTAGAATTAGAACCCTTCAGCCGGGCCAAAGTTGCACCGAAAATTGAGGCTCACAGCTTTCGCAAGTTAAAGAATCCCTTCGATTTCAGCCAGTGTAGCCGAGGAAAGGCATACACCTCTATTTTCTTTAGTCACACAATCGGTGGTTACCGGAGGTGTGCGACTTGGCCTCCAGCCCGACCACTAGAACCTCCTGGTTCGAGCCGCGGCCCAGACACGCCCCTTTCCGCCCGTCAGTAAGTGAAGGACTGCAGTCCGGACAGGTTTCGGTTGGACCCAGGCGCTAGCACAAACCCGGTTCGCTTGCTGGGGTCCAGCGCGATGTAGGCTCCTCCAGGCCCCAGAGGGAAGTTAGGAAGCGACTCGATCAAGTTGCCTTTCTCGTCATAGACGTGGATCTCGCCGTTGGAGGCGGGCACCGGGTGGGTGATGAGGAAGAGCTTGTTGACCGGATCGTTCGCAACCGTTGCGCCGGAATACTGTCCGATGTTGGGCAGCGTCACGATGATACCGGTTTGCTTCTTGAGATTGTAAAACTCAGCGCTGTTGTCGGTTTCGGTGGTTGTACAGGCGACGCCGGTGGCCGAGTCAACCGCAAGCCCGTTGACGTACCCGTAGCCCAGACCGGTAAATTCGACAATCTTGCCGTTCGTGAGATTGACCAGGGCAATTTCGGGCACGGTGAACGGAGCACCCTGCGCTTGAGCCAGAACTGCCCGCTGCATCTTGCTGTTCCATGCCAGCAACGGGGGAACGCCACCGGTAAAGATGGGGTCTGTCAGGTTCACTTTCTTTCCGAACGTATTGGCTGCTACGTCCGACTCAAATACAAACCGACTACAACAAGCGTACGGAGAGACCATGCCTGCGACGTTGGGCGTTCCCTGGTCCCCTTCTACGTCTTCCAGCAGTTGTGTCTTGCCGTCAACGGGGGGCGTCCACTTCCCGGTGAATTTGTTACCCTCGAGGGGATTAAGAATATTGAACGTCCGCTTATCAACGTAGATGCCCTTTACCTGGTCATATTCCCGAAGGCCGATGTGGCTTCCCACCACTCCCCATGTCACGAAATTGTCCTGCGTTTCCGTCTTCTTTTCGACAACCTTGATGATTTTGCCCCTCTTCTGATCGAAGGTCTCTGTGGCGATAAGCAAATTGCCATCTTGCAACAACACATATTCGCTCAGCATGCCTTCGCTACCGTCGCGATCGACATCGTAGCCCAGTATCTCGCCTCCGAACTTGTCCTCTACGACGAAACCCTGGCCAACCGGGGGAGAATCTTGCGCCCGCGCTAGCGATGGCGCCGCTAGGCACGAAAAGCAAACTAAGGCCGCCCCTGCAAGTATGCTGCGCCCTGGGTTGCCTCGGGTTTGAGACCTACACTCGGTTTCCGCAAACCGCGCAGTTGTTCTCGATGACAAAGAAAAATGAATATCTTCATTCTTCATATGATGGCCTCCCAGTATGCAGCTGATGAGTGATTGTGGAATCTGTGCCGGAATCACCACTTGCCTGCCGCGCACAGTTTAGCTCTCGAACGTCGCGCGCTTGTCAAACACTTGTAAATTGTTTTCGTGCGGGCAAGATAAGGCGGAAGCGATACGCAATGTTTTGCACTCTTTGCGCAGGAGGCCGGCGAGTGCGGCCCTCGCACTTTGGATCAGATCACCCAGCGGGTGAGATTCTCGTCATCCGCGTCCTACCCGCGCCAGTTGCCAAAGGTTCCATAGCGCATTTGCCAACAGAAGCCCCCAGACACTCGCCGCCACCAGAGGGCGCTGCGGGGTTTCCAGCAGGTCGGCGGCGATCCCTGCCACAAAGACAAACACGAACGGTACCGCCATGAGTTGGAATCCCAGACCCGGATAGTGCGGCGCGCCCAATCCCATCATCAGGAACAGCACTGCGATCAGCAACGGCGCGGTATTGCCAAAATACCTTGATCGCCTCCACGTAAGGTAGACGATCGAGGCGGCCGGGATCGCCACCAGCGCGGCGGGGCCGGTTTGTCCCAGCTGCTCCAGAACTCGCGCGTAGGCTCCCGGCATGCGAAATGCTTTCCAAGTGATGCCAAAAAAGCTGGCGTGACGCATGCCGTGCCAAAAAGCACTGGGGTGGAAGCCGTACGAGGCATACAGAAGGATCACAGCCACCCCACAGGCTGCTGCCCAGATAGCCAGAGCGGCCCTCCGCCTAGCCGGCGCAAGGTAGAGCATGAACCCGAGCGCGACGGGAACCAGCATGATCAGGGAAAACTGGGAACCGATCGCCAGCGCGAGTGAAAGACCCAGTAAAAGAATACGGCGCCAGTTCCACAACACGACCTCGCGCGGGGCATACAGAGTGTGAGCTACGGCGATGGCGGTAAAGATAGCGCCGAACGTCCCCCAGGCTGCGCCCATCTCCGGCTGGGCAGACCATAGCGTGCTGGAGCGGATGATGGCCGGCGAGAAGCAGTACAGCGCGAGCGCAATGTAACCGCCAGCGTTGCCATAGAGGCGGCGTGCGACGTACCACACCGACGCCCCGAGCAGCACACCAAACACAAGGTAAGGTGCCCGCGCCAGCCATCCCCAGTAGCGCAGCGAATTCTCCTGCGACGACCCCGACCAGCCGAGCAGCGGCGCCGAGGCCAGCAAGTACCAGAGCGGGGAGTGATTGGGATCATAGCCATCGTTCTGCTCGACCTCCGGCGGAGCGGAGATCCCCGCCTCCATCCGCTCTGAGGAAGGAGTTCCCGCTACTGCTTCCCCGCGCCACTGTGACAGTCCCTCCTGCACGCGGAAAAGGTCGGTGGAGTTCACGTCGAGCGGCCTGGTGCCACGGGCCAGCAGCCATACGCACTGCGCCAGGAACAGCAAGAGCAACAGCCCCGCCAAGACTTGCGGCTCGCCGAACCGCTCGTGCGTAAGAAATTTGCCCATCAAAGGGAAGCCCGAGTGTTTTACCATGACCGGGGACTGTAAGGGAAACTTCCGCATGCCTGAATAAAATATGGATGAACCAAAGCCAGACCTGCCCGGCGATTTGGATATCGGTCCGCGGCAGCACGTCGAATCACCTGATTCTCGATCGTTGCCTGCGCCACCGTCCTTCGGGGAACGAGTACACAGAGCTTTCCTCGGCCCCGACGGATTGCGCTCGGGATGGCGCTTTCTGTTATATGCCGCCATGTGGAGATCGCTTCTTTCTCTGCTGAGTAGTCTGATGAACTTCGTGCAGCCGAAGGGGGCGCACGGAATCTGGCAGGAGATGATCGGGGAAGTGGAATTGCTGATCGCTGCTCTCGTTCCGGCTTTTATTATGGCGGCGATCGAGAAACGGCGGTTTGGAGACTACGGGTTACCGCGCCGCGGCGCGTTTGGAAAGCTGTTCTGGGCGGGTACGCTATGGGGAATCGTGTCGTTGACCCTACTGCTGCTCGTAATTCATGGCGCCGGGGACTTCAGGTTGTCCGGCCTGGCTCTGCACGGCAGGAGAATCTTCAAGTTTGCAGCTTTTTGGGGAGTGTTGTTTCTCGTCGTGGGATTCTTCGAAGAATTTCTAACCCGTGGCTATAGTCAATTCACCTTGACCCGGGGCATGGGTTTCTGGCCGGCGGCGTTGTTGTTGTCCACGTTATTTGCGGCTTTACATTTCCAGAATCCCGGCGAGACCTGGATCGGCTTGCTTGGCGTCGCGGCGATTGGACTCTTCTTTTGCTTGACTCTACGGCGCACAGGAAATTTGTGGTTCGCAGTCGGCTTTCATTCTTCCTGGAATTGGAGTGAAAGCTTCTTGTACTCCGTGCCCGATAGCGGCGAGGTAGTCACGGGACATCTGATGAAGTCTACATTCCACGGTTCGCGCTGGCTGACTGGGGGCTCCGTGGGTCCGGAAGGCAGCGTGCTGCTCTTTGTGGTGATCGCCGTGACGTGGGTGGCGTTCGACCGGGTGTATCCGGAGGTGAGGTACAAAATCCAAGGGTAGGCGCTCACGCGCCGGCCCGGAAATCGTCAGCGATCCTTTAATGGCTCCAATTCCGCTGAAGCTGGTCTTCTTTGGGTCGTCCTCCGCATTCCGCACCTGGCTCGAAGAAGCACGGAACCTGGGGCTGGATCCCGCTATCCCCGGTGTTTCGGGCGGAGTTCGGACTTCGGCGGTTTCCGCGCCCCGTGTCGGATGTGAAGAATCTCGATTTCGCGCTTGGCTTCGCGGACTTGATAGTAGACGAGAAACGGGCTGTGCAGCAGTTTGCGCACCTGGGCCCGTTTTCGAATCAGGCCACCTATGCGCGGAAAACGAGTCAGCAGCTCGACGTGCTCGATCAGCGAACTGCCGAATTGAGACGCAACCTCCGCGTCATCTTCGGCAATGTGGCCGATGATGTCCGCCAGATCGCTTAGCGCCTTTTGCGTGTAGAGGAGTCGGTAGTCCACTTGGGTAAGAGCCGACGAACTTCTTCCGCGGGCACGGCTCGACCGGCTTCAGCATCCCGCATTCCTTCGTCAATGGCGGCCAGGGTCTCCTCGTCTTCATCATCGACGACGGGAGCGGGATTCTCTAAATCGAACTTCTTCGACTTCGCCATGCGCTGATGGTAGCACGGATGCGTCTCCGAAAGGCGCCGTTGGGCGGGTGTAAGTCTGGAGGCTTGCCGCGGGCAAAGGGTTTGAGTCCTGGCGGGTTGTCGTTGTGGAATCCCAGGTCTCGAAAAGCGCGGGACCTGGCCCAAGCGGAGCTTGGACGTTCGTCATCGCGGCGAAGCTTACCGCTGAGCTACGAGATCTGGCTGTCGAGCCGGTCGCCCACGAATGGCCCGCCCGAGCGAGGGCGAGGAGTGTGCCGCAAGACTAGAACGTGACTCGGGTCTATGTCATGCTGCTTAAGGAGATCCTTCAGATCTAAATCCATTTTCATGCACTCCGTATGCCTCTAATACCACCCCCGTGTTCCGGACAAGGGCCGAGCGTCCAAGCATCGTTTAAGCTGGCGGGGCCTGGCCTATCGACAATAATCTAGCTCTGGAGGGTGCCCCGTCCAAGCTTCGCTTGGGCGGGGGTCTTGGTCGGATGTCACGCCGTCGCCCCGCGTCCGACCGGTTCGGCGCTCCGCACCCGGACTTTCACCTCGACGCGCGAGCCCAGCCGGTTGATGATTGACATGAGGCGGTCAACGGTGAACCTCCCCAGGTCGGCGTGGCGGATGCGCGAGAAGTCGGCCGCCGCAATGCCGGTGCGGCCGTGGGCGGCGCGTACGCTCAGGCCTTCCCGATCGAGCGCCTTGATGATTTCGGCCGCGAGGATTGCCTTGAACTGCTCGACGTCCGCGTTCTTGTGCCCCAGATCGCGAAACACGTTCCCGCTTCCGCGCGCCACTTCCAGCTTTTCGCCCTTCATCGCAATATCTCCTTTAATCTCTTCAAACGGTCCTTAGTCAGATCAATCTCGCGTTTCGGCGTCCTGATGCCTTGTGTCGATTTCTTTTGGAAGGTATGGACCACCCAGATTTCCTCGGCGAGTTGCACCGCGTACACTACGCGGAACGCATCACCCCGGAACCGCAGCGCGATCTCGAATACGCCCGTTCCCAAGCCTTGCATCGGCTTCGCAATATCGGCCATTCCACCCTCGGCAGCGATCGTCAGGGCCGCCAGACAGATCGACCGGGCCCCTTCCGGGAACGTCTCGAATTCCTTCAGTGCCGCCCCGATCCATGAAACGGGCCGTGTCTTTCGAGTCATTGGCTGTCCGCTACTTCATTCCCTCATGTCGCGATGTTGTCATATTTGACAACGAATGTCAAGAAAACCCGCCGGACCGAGGATCCCCGCGAGCTCACTGCGTTGCGCTGTCCACGGCACGTTTTGCGCCGTCTTCCATATTTATGGCATCCATGAAATAATTACCTCATGAAGCAGGAATGTGTTCGTACCACGGTTGACATTCCGGCACCCCTCTACCGGAAGCTAAAAGAGCAGGCGGCTGCGCGAGGAAACTCCATCCGCGAGTTGGTTTTGGCTGGGGTTAGAAGCGTCCTTCTACAAGGTCAGCGGCCACGGCCTAGAAGGGTGCAATTTCCACTCATTGTTTCCGAAGGCCCAAAAGTGGACCTGAGCAGCGAACAGATCTATGAACACGTTGAATTTCCTTGATGCGAACGTCTGGCTGGCGCTCCTGTGGAGCCGTCACATTCACGCAGAAAGGGCGAGGGAGTGGTTTGAACGGGCTGGCGAAGAGCAGTTCTTCTTCTGCCGGTTCACACAACTGACAATTCTACGTCTCCTAACCACTGAGAAGATCATGGGCAAGGACACCAAGACGATGTCTGAAGCCTGGAGGGTGTGGGACCGAGTTTGGGCCGACACTCGGATTGCCTTCCTTCCCGAGCCGGATGACCTGGAGAAAGAATTCCGCTCGCGGTTGTCCAGTCGGTCCCCAAAGGTTTGGGCCGACGCTTACCTTCTAGCATTTGCTTCGGTGGCAGGCTTGAAGTTCGTTACTCTTGACCGCGCGCTCAGAGCGCATGGCGCGAATCTGCTTCTGCTCTAGTCCCGCCGGCGAGATTTGCTCGGCTTGGGTGGGCGAGGGCGCCCGTCCCCACACAATCAAAATCAACGGCGGCGGACAAGAGTGTCCGCCCTATACGAGTTCATCAGATGTCCAAATTCTTTACATCCAGCGCGTTGTCTTCGATGAATTTTCGGCGGGCTTCCACGTCTTCACCCATGAGAGTGGTGAAGATGGTCTCGCACTCGGCGATGTCTTCGAGCTTGACCGAAAGCAGCGTGCGGCGCTCCGGATCCATGGTCGTTTCCCAGAGTTGCTGCGAAGTCATTTCGCCCAGGCCTTTGTATCGCTGCACGACATAATCCTTGCGGCCTTCCCCGAGCACGTATTCGAACAGATCGCGCGCGCTTGTCTTCTCGACGGTTTGCATCTCAGCTTTCTTCTTAGCTACAGCCTTTGTGGAGACTTCTTTCGCGGTCTTCTTCTGAGTCTTTTCGAGATCCTCCCGCTCAGCGTCACTGAGCTCTTCGGCGGCGTTGCCGTTGGCCGGAGCGGCCTTGGCGATCGTCTCCACCACAAACGGCGGCTCCATGTAGGGTTCAATCTGCTTGAACTTCGACAGCATTTGCCGGTATTCGGCGGTCGAAGCCAGCTCCCAGTTCACGATGTGTTCGGCGCCCTGCGAGTTGACGTAGCGCACTTCCCACAAATTATGTTCTTCGTCGAAGCGGCTGCCCACTTCCTTGAAGTTGCGCTCTTTTTGCAGCTTCTTCAGTTCTTTCTCCAGCTTCTCGATTTTCCTGGGCGCGGTTTTCTTGTCACCCTCAAAATCCACCCGCTTGGCAAGATCGAGCTTGGGCAATAGTTCCGTAACCCGTTCATCACGCAACCGCTTGTCCACCTTGTCGAACAACTTGAGATACTCGTCCAACACGTTCATGAAGCGGGACAGATTTACTCCTTCGAGCTTCGCCGCGCCTTCGCCATAACGGACGACCAGACCTTCCGATGCACGCTTCACCAGTACTTTCACGTATTCGCGGTCGTCTTTGATGTACTGCTGCGACTTGCCCTTCTTGATCGAATAGAGTGGTGGCTGCGCGATGTAGACGTTGTTGCGCTTGATCAGTTCCTGCATGTGACGGAAGAAGAACGTCAGCAGGAGCGTGCGGATGTGGCTTCCGTCCACGTCGGCGTCGGTCATGAGAATCACTTTGCCGTAACGCAGCTTGCTGGCATCGAAATCTTCTTTGGAAATGCCGGTGCCGAGTGCCGTAATCATGGCGCGGATTTCTTCGTGCGCCAGCATCTTGTCGTAACGGGCTTTTTCGACGTTGAGGATTTTGCCCTTAAGCGGCAGGATCGCCTGGAAACGCCGGTCGCGTCCTTGCTTGGCCGTGCCGCCTGCGGATTCGCCCTCGACCAGAAACAATTCGCAGCGTTCCGGCTGGCGCTCGGAGCAGTCGGCGAGTTTTCCTGGTAACCCGCCCCCATCCAGCGCGCCCTTCCGGCGCGTCAGATCACGGGCTTTGCGAGCGGCTTCGCGGGCGCGAGCAGCGTCAATGGCTTTGTTGATGATTTTTCGCCCGACGGTTGGATTCTGTTCAAGAAACGCGCCCAGCTTTTCGTTCACGAAGGCTTGCACAATTCCGGCAATATCGGAATTCAGTTTGCCTTTGGTCTGACCTTCAAATTGCGGCTGCGGCAGCTTGACGCTGATCACCGCGACCAGGCCTTCGCGCACGTCGTCGCCGGTCAGATTCTCTTTCACGTCTTTGAACAAACCCATCTCCTGGCCGGCGGCGTTGATGGTGCGGGTCAGCGACATGCGGAAGCCGGAAAGATGGGTTCCACCGTCGACGGTGTTGATGTTGTTGGCAAAGCTGAAAACCGATTCCGAATACCCGTCGTTGTATTGCAGGCCGATCTCCAAGTGCACGCCGTTGCGGTCATCTTCCATGTAGATCGGCTTATCGTGGAGAACGGTTTTTCCGCGATTCAGGTGCTTGATAAATTCTGCGATGCCGCCGTTGTACTTGAATTGGGCAGTTTTGGGCTCGCCGGTCTTGGGATCGGTGGTGCGTTCGTCGGTGAGCGTGATGGTCAGTCCCTTGTTCAGGAATGCCAGCTCACGCAAGCGTTGCGCCAGGGTATCGAAGTTGTATTCTGTGACAGTGAAAATTTCTTTATCGGGCAGAAAGTGGACTTTGGTTCCGCGTTTCTTGGTCGCGCCCGCTTTTTTCAACTTGCTGGTGGGCTCGCCCTTGGAGTAGGTCTGCTCCCAGGTAAAGCCGTCACGCCAGATCTCAAGTTCCAGTTCCTCGCTGAGAGCGTTCACCACCGACACGCCCACGCCGTGCAATCCGCCAGAAACTTTGTAGGAAGATGTGTCGAATTTTCCGCCGGCGTGCAGCTTGGTCATCACCACTTCCGCAGCGGGGACTTTTTCGCCATCGATGTCCATGGCGTCGACGGGAATGCCGCGACCGTTATCCACGACGGTGATTGAGTTGTCGAGGTGAATGGTGACTTCGATTTTATCCGCGTAACCGGCGAGCGCCTCGTCCACCGAGTTGTCCACGACTTCATAGACGAGGTGGTGCAAGCCCATCTCGCCAGTGGACCCGATGTACATCGCGGGCCGCTTGCGAACGGCTTCCATGCCGCCCAACACCTTGATCGACTCGGCAGTGTAATCGCCGTTGCCGCCGTTGTTCAGAGCGGGTGCAGCGTTCTTGTTTTTGGTGTCAACGATGGCAGCGGTACCGATCCCTTTTGTCGCCATTTAGCTCCGTGGAGAAGGCCAGGGTTTGAGCTTTGCCCGGCGCGCTTTTCCGGTGCCCTCAAAATGGGCTCAAATTACTGAAATTACTAATACTTATGGCCCGGGAACTTATGTCAAATTGTAGCATAACCCGCGCCATTTTTCGACCCCGAACCGCAGCGGTAAACCGTGATCTTAGTGTGACTTAGAGACCCCGTCTTTAATGGAAAGACTCTGGCGGCGGAGTCCCAGCTTCCCGGGCGGTTATTTGCGTGCTGCTGGCGTTTCTTTCTTGCCAAAACTCAGACCCTTCAGTAGCTCCTCGACTTCGTCCTCGCTTCCGCCGATGAAGGTGAATGAGACCACATACCTCTTCTCCATCATCACGAGAGAACTCTGATACATGGTGAGCTTGCCGAGTTCTTTGCTGAAGTCGCCGCGCATCAGGTGCTGGGCTCCTATGACGTACTCGTAAGGTCCGTTTACGACTTTCATGCTCTTGGATCTGACGAGTTCGGTCAGAGGGCCGAAGTAGTTTTCTGCATTCATCAGGCCTGGGTAGGAAGACACGGGTTCGGCCGCGATCACCACTGCGGAATTGATTGTGTTGCCGGTGGCCTCCGGCGGCCGCTCGAAGATGGCCAGAAGAACGAGAGGTTTGGCACGATTCGTGTCAGGCTTTGATGCTCCCTCCGCGACTTGCGATGGCTGGTCGGTGCCTGACCCCATGTCCTCCGTGCGATCCACCCAGCCAAAAGGGAGTTTGTAGGTGAATCCGAAAAACGAGTTGCGATACACGCCGTTAGAGATGGCGCCGGGTTCGGGAATTAGCGGATTTGCGTGGGAAGAGGGATTGGCCGATCTTGGAAGCTCTTTGGGTGTTTGCTGGGCCGCGACATGACAGATCAGAAGGGCGACGGTCAAGCAGTGGAAAATTGGGGGCAGGCAGCGACTCATCTGTCTTCATGTTACAAGAGATGGCATGAGGGTCGCCCGGCGGCCAGTCGCGATCACGCCGCCTCAGTTCGGACCTTCAGACGGTTGAGCCGGTGGTTGACTGGCTCCGGATTAAAGTGTTCTGGGTCAAAATGGCCTCCCACCCACTCCTTGCGCTCTTCGTACTCCGGGTGCTTTGGGTTAAAGAGGATCTCCAAAAGCTCCTCGTAGCCAGCCGGACCGCCGCAATCCTCTGGCGGGCAGCTACGGCCTCCCTCGAGGCAGCGAATTTTCGCCGGCACACCATCCTCGATCTGTTCCACAAAGATCTGATGCTCCCAGCCGGCGCCCATGTCGTAGGTGTAGAGAAAACGCGCACCTTTGCGCGAAACCAGATCCTGCAACATAACTCGCTTCGCATTGACGACTCTCTTATCGAATTCCGCCCACTCCTGCATGCCTTCTCCATAAGATTGCTTACCCACGTCGAAAAGATATATGTGGTAGTTGTCCCATCCCATGCTGATCTGGATGATGTTATGGAGCTTCGCCAGGGTGACGGTTCCCGGCACGGCGATGCGGCGCCAGATGCACGGCTCGATCCCGATCAGCGTAATACGGAGCTGGTAGTTTTTCACGAAGGCATTTTAGCAGTTCAAAGGCAGGGAAAATCCTGTCCCCTCCAGCGTGCCTGCACGAAGTTGAAGCGCGGCATCCAGCCCGTGCTATTCCGGCGAATGAAGCCTCAGTCTGCCGCAATGCCCATGCCGACCGGCTGCGCGCAGTGGGCGCAGCGCTTGGCGTCAATTGGAATCTCACTCAGGCATTCGGGGCACTTCTTCGTCGTCGGATCAGCGGGGGCCGGAGCTTTGCGCATACGCGCGACCAACGCGTTGATTGGAGTGACAACGAAGAAGTACACCGCCGCTGCGACCAGCAGGAATGACACGCCTGCATTGATGAAGTCGCCGACAGCAAACATGCTTCCGTTGACGGTGAACTTGATGGCAGAAAAATCGGGCTTGCCGACGATAGCAGCGATGAGCGGGGTGAGCAGGTCCTTGGTGAAAGCCGAAACCACGGAGGCGAACGCTGCCCCAATCACCACGCCGACCGCCATGTCAATCACATTGCCACGAAGAATGAACTGCTTGAATCCGCTGAGCATTGGACCTCCTGCGAGGATTGAGGCCACTGTACGGCTGAAGCGATGGAGAGTCAAGGGCGGAGCCCACAAATCAAGGCTTGGGCGCGTAGTACTCCGTAGGCGCCAAAACGGTGAGGCCCTTCTTGCGCGACTTAAGCGTCAACTTGTGGACGCGCCCGTCGGACTTGCGATCGGCAACCGAATACACCACGACAAACGGGCTTCGAAGTTCGTCACCCAGATCTCCCACGGCACTTGCGATCTGTTTTGCCGTCCAGATCCAATAGACCCGCCCACCCGTCGTCTGTGCCAGCTCTCTCAGGAAATGAATGCCCCGGTGGAACCGATCTTGCTCTGGGCCGAACGCGTAAATTCGTACACCCGCTCTTAATGCCGTTTCGATAGCCACGAATTGAGTAGCGTTGCTTTGGTTTTCCTCACCATCACTGAAGAGGAACATGGCGCGCAGGCCCTGGTCAGAAATGCCCTTCAGCATGCGATTGGCGCAACTCTGGACCGCATCGTACAAGCTCGTCGCACCGGAAGGCTTCGTGCGGGAGATCACGTTAATGATATCCAGCGGATTGCTGGTTTCGTCGCTTTCCCGAATCTGCTGGTTGAACAGCACCAACCAACCGCGATCGGTTCCCGCTGCGACGATTCGTCCCAATACATCGCGGACTTCAAGCTGCTGGAGCTCGAACCGATCCCGTTCCGAATTGCTGGCATCGAAGAGAACGCAATAGCGTAACGGGGCTCTGCTCAACTTGCGCACTTCTTGTATTCTCGCAACTTGCCCATCTTCTTGGAGTTCCAGATCCGCTGGGCTGAGATCCCCGACAGTCGCGTCCTTCACTCTCGCGGTAATCAGCAGTGTAGAAGGCTTTGGATTGACAATCTCAGTCGAGGGTAGGCTACCGTGCGATAGCTCTGCGGATGAACGAGGTTGTTGAGAGAACAGGCAAGGGCAAATAAGTAAAAACAAAGCCGCGTTAAGCACCCTCGCCATGTTGCCCTCGGGGTCAAGCAAGCTCCCGCACTGAGGACTTCGTCCTCAGATCCGCATCGGCATCACGATGTAGCGGTACTTGTAGTCTTCGCTCTCGGCGGGGCGCATCTGGCCGGCGGATTGGCCATCCTTGAATTCCAGCTTCACCTCACCGCTGCCGGTGGCCTTGAGGAAGTCCAGAAGATATTGCGCGTTGAAGCCGATGGCGAGTGCGTCGCCGTCGTAGTCGATTTCGATCGAGTCTTCCGATTCGCCCATCTCGGAAGACGAAGCCGACAGTTTTAGCTCGCCCTTCTCCAGACGCAGACGCACCGCACGCGAGCGCTCGTCAGCAAACTGGGCGACGCGGGAGATGGCCGCGTTGAGCTCTTCGCCGCGCACAGTAATGCTCTTGTTGTTGTCCTTGGGCAGCACGGCTTCATAGTTCGGGAACTGGCCCGTAAGTTGGCGCGAGGTCAGCAGACGCGGTCCAATGCGGAAGAAGAGCGTAGATTCGTCCTTGGCGAATTCAATGGTTTCGACATCCGTCGAATCGAGCAAGGACTTCAGCTCGTCCATCGCTTTCTTGGGGACAAGCGTTTTCATCTCGCCGGAAACGCCTTCGAATTTCTCGCCGCTCCGCTCGATGTGCGACAAGCGGTGGCCGTCGGTTGCGACCATGGTGATGGACTCAGTCTTCAGCACCATCAGCGCGCCATTCAGCGTGTAGCGTGATTCTTCGCTGGCGATGGCGAATCCCGTTTTTGCGATCATGCCGCGCAGAACCTGTGCCGGAATCTTTACCACGCCGGCGGTGGGAAATGCCGGCAGGCTGGGAAAATTCGACCGCGCCATGCCCACCATCTTGGTGTTCGAGCGCCCGCAGCGGATGCTGACCCAGTGATTTTCCAGCAACTTGATGGTGATCTCGGCATCGGGCAGCAGCTTCACGTAGTCGTGCAGCTTGCGGGCAGGAATCGTGCACGCGCCTTCTTTCTTCACTTTGACAAGGCAAGAGGTGCGCAGGCTCAGATCGAGATCGGTGGCAGTGAGCGAAAGTTTGTCGCCGGCAGCCTCGAACAAATAATTCGACAGAATCGGAATCGTGGTCTTGCGTTCGACTACGCCCTGCGTCGCCGTGAGCTCGCGCAACAGCTCAAACTTGCTGACCGTGATTTCCATGGTGGTGGTTCCCGTCGCGGATGCGATCGCTTCTACCGGCATAAGCCAAGCCCCCCGCCGTGCAGCGCTACCTGCTTTGATACTCCCCTTATATCAAAAGAAAAAGCTCCAAAACCAGCGATAACACGGGCAGAAGGAAAAAAGACAATCCAGCGCAATTGCCCCCGCGCTCGCTTTTCGCCCCATCCGTGATCTACCCACCCAGCTGTTCGGTCAACTTATTCAGCAGCCGGTTCAGATCTTTGTCCGTCTTTCGTACCTCATCGATCTTTTCCACCGAGTGCAACACTGTGGTGTGGTGCTTGCCGCCGAACTGGCGTCCGATCTCCGGCAGGGAGGCTTCGGTAAGATGCTTGGCCAGATACATGGCGATCTGACGGGGATAGACAATAGCGCGAGAGTTGTTCTTGGCCTTGATCTCCACCAGCCGCAACCCGAACTGTTCCGCCACAGCCTTCTGAATGGACTCGATGGTCACCTTCCGCGCCTGGGAATCGATGAAATTCTTGAGCACCTGTTGGGTATAAGGGAGAGTGATTTCGGCGCCGATCAGCGAAGAGTGCGCCACCAGCCGAATCAGCGCTCCTTCCAGTTCGCGGACGTTGGAGCGAATATTGGAAGCGATGTAGAGAGCCACGTCGGTGGGCAACGTAACCTTCTCCTGCTCGGACTTTTTCTGCAGGATGGCGACCTTGGTTTCCAGATCGGGCGGCTGGATGTCGGCGATGAGGCCCCATTCGAAGCGGCTGCGCAAGCGGTCCTCGATTTCGGCCAGCTCCTTGGGTGGACGATCGCTGGCAATCACGATCTGTTTCATCGAATCGTGCAAGGCATTGAAGGTGTGGAAGAACTCTTCCTGGGTGCGCTCCTTCTGGGCGATGAACTGGATGTCGTCCACCAGCAGCACGTCCACGTTGCGGAAGCGGTCGCGGAAGGTGCTCATCTTGTCGTAACGCAGCGAGTTGATCATGTCGTTGGTGAACTTGTCGCTGGAAACGTAGCAGATGGCGGACTGCGGCTGGCGCAGCTTGATCTCATGCCCGATGGCCTGCATCAAGTGGGTTTTACCCATGCCGACGCCGCCGTAGAGGAACAGCGGGTTGTACGCCTTCGAGGGACGTTCTGCCACGGCTTGACAAGCGGCGTGGGCAAACTGATTCCCGCTGCCAATCACGAACGCGTCGAAGGTGTAACGCGGATTCAGTTGCGCCGCCCCATCCCAGTCAAAACGTGCCTGCGACGGCGGCGCTGCTGGGGTGGGATGGGACGAAAGCCCGCCATCGTGACGAACGGGTGTTGCTGCGGGATCGTCTTCCGGGGTAACGAACTGCACGTCCTGATACTCGAGGCCAAGATTATCGAGAGCCTCCTGAATCAGATCGGCATATTTGTCGCCCACGCTGCGGAACTCAGCCGTGGGTACCCGCACGAAAAGGATCTTTCCGCTGGAATGGCTATAGCGCGTCGGCTTCAGCCAAGTGTCGTAGGAGTGCCGGTTGATCTTTTTTTCCAGCGCGTCAAGGATGCGCAGCCACGGGTTAGGAGCAAGCGTTGCACTTGGAACCGACATAAGAGATTTCTTGGTGGGGCCGCTGCCGCAAGTCAGCGCCCCGGCATTTGCAGAACGAAATCGCTCATTTCCAGCCAAATCGGCCCACCACCAACGGGCGGTTTCGCAGGAATGAAATAAATATCAATGAGCAGGAACAGTCCGGCATACTAGCACAAAACTTTTTGGCTGGGGAGAAATCTTCGACGAGAGTCTCGCCGACCTTCACGATTCAAGACTCGAAAAAAACCTTCTGTCAAGTAGCGAGTTTATAACTGCCGCGCCGATAGTGCAGCACCCGCGCGAAGCATGCGACCTTAACCGGCGCGTTCCCGTGATCCATCGACGCTGCGCGCCCGCGGTATCCTGCGGGTCGTTTGCCCCTCTGCCTGTGCTCATTTATACTTCTGCTTTCGAACTGCGATTATTATGACATCTTTCAATCAAGTCAGGAGCAACTAAGTTTCATGCCTAAGCGCACATTCCAACCTAACCGACGTCACCGCTCGAAGACGCACGGATTTCGGACCCGTATGAAGACTAAGAGCGGCCGGGCAGTGATCTCGCGCCGGCGCGCCAAGGGTCGCAAGCGGGTGTCGGTGAAACCCGGCTTCCGTGAGTAACATTTCTTCTTTTCCGGAATTGGCGGAAATTCCGCAACCTGAGCTGGGATCGTGAATGGTGAGCGGCAGCGCTCCGAACGGTAGTCTTGATGTGTCGAGCCTCGGGAAGCACGCCAAGTTTCCGCGCAGTGTGCGGCTGCTGCGGCACGCCGATTTCGAGCGGGTGTACAAACAAGGCCGCCGCCATTTCGCCGGGCACATGACCGTGTTCTACTTGCGGCGGGCACAAGGAGAGGGACTCCGCGTGGGACTCACCTTGGGACGCGTCCTGGGCGGTGCGGTCGTTCGCAACCGCATGAAGCGACGACTGCGCGAGGCGGTGCGTTTGCAGCGGCCGGGAGGGAGTATGCCGGTGGATGTAGTCATCAATCCAAAGAAGTCGATGCTTACAGTGGAATTTACCGAGTTAGAGAACGAGATCAGCCGCGCCTTCGAAGTGATTCAGAAGTCGTTGGAGAAACGGACCACGTAGGGACAGCCTCCCTCGGGAGCCTGCCCTGTTTTGCCGAAGCCCGGTGGGCCGCAAGCCCTGAGCGCAGCCGATTGATTGAATTAATGGCGATACTAGTGCCGGAAAACGCGATGAACAAAATTGCTAAAAGCGTCGTAATGCTCTTGCTTCGAGGATACAAGTGGGCGATCTCGCCCATGTTCTTGCCTGCTTGTCGTTACGTACCCACCTGTTCCGAGTACGCTATGGAGGCAGTGGATCGCTACGGCGCAGTTCGAGGAAGCATGTTGGCGATCTGGCGGGTGCTCCGTTGCCAACCGTTCGCGAGGGGTGGGTACGATCCGGTCGTGAAGTCGAGGAATCCCAACGCGCCGCTCGGCTGCGGTCGCGAAACCGAACTTTGCAGTCATTGAGAAAGTAATTTGGCAGAATTCCAAAATCCTCAGCAAGAACCTGGCATGGAGCGCCGTCTGCTCCTCGTCTTCGCGCTCACGTTTCTAGTCATCGTGTTGTTTCAGCCGGTGCTGAAGAAATATCTGCCCCAGGCGCCTGCACCTGCCCAGCAAAACCCAAGCCAACCACAGCCTCCGCCACAAGGTGCGTTCTCCAGCAACCAGTCCGAGGTCGCGCGCCCTGGCGAGACGGCTCCCAATCCCGGCGCCACCAAACAGGCGTCATCTGAGTCTGAAACCGTCATCGAGAATGATCTGTACCGCATCACCTTCACCAATCGCGGAGGTCAGGTCAAATCCTGGGTTCTCAAGCAATTCGATGACGACAAGGGGCGACCGCTCGAGCTGGTCAACAGCATGGCGGCTGAAAAATACGGCTATCCGTTGTCTTTGTGGACTTACGATGAGAACCAGCGCAACAAGCTGAATTCGGCGCTTTACCTGGCTTCCAGTTCAGGTACTGTGCGCGCCCCGGCTGAAATCACGTTTGAATATGCCGATCAGGACATCGCCGTTCGCAAGAACTTCCGTTTTGACCACACCTACGTGGTGCAGGTTGAAACTTCTGTATCGGTCAAGGGAAGTCCGGTTTCCGCCTATCCCACGTGGCCTGCGGGTTTCGGTGATCAGAGTAGTCTCGCGTCCTATCACGCCAGCCGTGTCGAGTACCAGTATAACGGCGACACGCAGCGCCTCGATATCAAGAAGATCAGCAGCGGTAACACGCTGCACGTGCCTTTGAACTGGGCGGGAGTTTCCGATCAGTACTTCGCGGCCGTCTTCCTTCCCGATGACCCGCAGAATGCCGTCCTGGTCACGTTGCGCAACTCGCTCAATGTTCCCAAGGATCCGCAGAAGCCGAATCCGCAGGACACCGCTCCGGTCGACGTGCTGGGCGCGGCCGTGGGCAACCCGAAAGGCCCGACGATGGAGCGTATGTACGTGGGGCCGAAATCACTCAAGGTGCTCGAATCCGTTCCTGTGCCCACGGTGGCCGGCGCCCCGCAAGACTTACGCGCACTGGTCAACTTTGGTTTCTTTGGCGTGATTGCCCGCCCGCTGTTCCTATGGCTGAAGTGGACTTACGAAAGAATCGTTGGCAACTGGGGTTGGGCGATCGCCATCCAGACTCTGATCATCAACCTGGCGCTGCTGCCGCTGCGCATCTCCAGCATGAAATCGGCGCTGAAGATGCAGAGAATCCAGCCGCAGATGAATGCGATCAAGGAGAAATACAAGAAGTACAGCATGCGCGATCCGCGCCGGCAAGAAATGAACCAGGAGATTGGCGAGCTGATGAAGCAAGAGGGCGTGAGCCCTCTCGGCGGCTGTCTGCCTCTCGTCATCCAGATGCCGTTCCTGTTCGCCTATTACAGCATGCTGGGCGCCGCGCTCGACCTGCGGCACGCGCACTGGCTGTGGATCCACGATCTTTCCTCGCCGGATCCGTACCTCATCCTGCCGATTGGCATTGTGATCACGATGTTGTTCACCCAGAGAATGACTCCCCAGGCGGGCATGGATCCTTCGCAGCAGAAAATGATGAACGTCATGATGCCGGTGATGATGGGAGTTATCAGCTACCGGCTGGCCGCCGGCTTGTGTCTCTACTGGTCAGAGGGCAACCTGATTATGATTGCACAGCAAATCATACTGAACCGGACCAAGCTGGGCCGCGAAATGCGCGAAATGGCGGCAAAGCGAGCAAGGAAGAAAGAGAAGTGAAGCTCTTAGCTGTTAGCCTTTGGCTCTTAGCTTGAAGCTGGACAGGGACTAGCTAAGAGCCAAGAGCTAAAAGCCAAAAGCTGTTTTATGCCTATTCCCGACAAAATCGCTGCCGCCAAGAAGATCGACGAACTGTTGCGCGGCGTAGTTACGCACGGCGGTCTTCACCTTAAGTATCGCATCACCGTGGACCCACCGCTGCCGGAACAGCGCGATTGGGAGCGGCCTGAGATTCTGGTCGAACTCTCCGGGCCCGATTCATCCCTGCTGTTGGAACGGGGCGGCGAGCTGCTGCGTGCGCTCGAACTGCTGGCCCTTGAAATGCTCCGTCTGCCCGGCAATGAGCATGAAAAGATTTGCTTCGACTGCATGAATCAGCGGGCCATGCGCTTGGAAGAACTTCGTCTGGCCGCAGGCGTGGCCGCCGAAAGGGTCCGCAAGACTGGCACTCCCTACGAATTCGCACCCATGTCTTCACGCGAACGCCGCATTGTCCACTTAGCTTTGCGCGATCATTCCGATCTTCACACAGAAAGCCAGGGTGAAGGCGGCCGGCGATGCCTGGTCGTCTACCCGAAGAACTACAAGCCTTCGACCAAGCCCGCGCCGAAGACTATCCCCTGATTTGTTTGCCCGCTACGGTATTTGCAGTAGCTTAGCGACCCTGCAATCAAGAGCCCTTTGTTTGCTTGACCCGCTACAATCTTCCCGGTGAACCTCGACGACACGATCGTCGCCATAGCCACTCCGCCCGGGCAGGGCGGGATCGGCGTAGTACGTCTCGCCGGTGCGGAAGCAAGGAAGATTGCGCTCCCCATGTTGCGGCTGAAGCACGATCTCGAGCCTGGGCGTGCAATCTTCGGCGAACTGATTGAACCCGGCGATGAACACGTGGAGACAGCCGCCCCCGGCTGTCCAGCCACGCTAAGTCACGTAGGCCCGGACGCCCCCGTCCGGGCGGCGGAGCAAACCTCGGCCGAGAGCGACCGCATCGATGAAGTTGTTGTAACTTACTTTGCCAAGCCTCACTCCTACACCACCGACGACATCGTCGAGATTTCTGCCCACGGCTCGCCTGTTGTCCTGCGCCACATCGTCGAACTTGCCCTGGCTAGGGGCGCCCGTCTGGCCGAGCCCGGCGAGTTCACGATGCGCGCTTTCCTAAACGGGCGAATCGATCTCACCCAGGCCGAAGCCGTCCGTGATCTCATCGAGTCGCAGACTCTTTACCAGGCCAAAGTCGCCGCTCAGCAAGTGGAAGGGTCGCTTTCGCGCCGCCTGCAACCGATCAAACAAAAACTGGTTGAACTGATAGCAACACTCGAAGCAGGGATAGATTTTGCCGAAGATGACGTTTCTGTCCTGCCTGCTGGGCAGATTGTGGAGCGTATTGCCGCGATCCGCGCGTCGCTCGAAGAACTAGCCGCTTCGTTTGCTTACGGGAAGCTCGTCCACGAAGGCCTAACGCTCGCGATCGTAGGCCGCCCCAACGTTGGCAAGTCGAGTTTGTTCAATCGCCTGGTCGAGCGCGAGCGCGCCATCGTGACCGCGACTCCCGGCACGACCCGCGATCTGGTCAGCGAAACAGTAGCCATCGGCGGTATTCCGGTCAAGCTGGTGGACACAGCCGGCATCCGTCGCGCTCTTGATGAAGCGGAAAGCATAGGCATCCGCAAATCAATGGAGGCTCTCGCTGATGCAGATCTCGTCCTTGTCGTGCTCGATTCGTCTCAGCCCAGCGCCGCGGAGGACACGGAGTTGCTCCAGCAAGTAGCCAACCGGCAAGCCATCGTGGTCGAGAACAAATCGGATATAGTCAGTTCGCAGTTTTCGGTTCCCAGTTCTCCGTTGCGGCGTGTACCGACATCCGCCACTACTGGCGAAGGCATTCCAGCACTGCGCCATGAGATCTTGCGTCACGTCGGCGGAGAGTCGGGCGCACAGCCCGAGCGTGGATTCCTGACCAACCTACGCCATCAGAATCTGGTCCGGGAGTCGCTCGCCGCGCTCATGGCGGCCAGAACTGCGGTCGGCAATCGGGTCCCGCATGAGATGCTCCTGCTGGACCTCTACCATGCACTCCGGCCTTTGGATGAAATCACCGGCGCCACTACGTCCGATGACATCCTGAACCTGATCTTCAGTACCTTCTGTATTGGAAAGTAATCCGTGTCGCTGGCGCTAGGGACACGACGAATGGCCGCCATCACACTGGCCCAAACCTCAGGGCGCGGCTCATGCCCGAGAATTGAATTTCGAGGAGGGTTCGTGATCCGTCCCCATTCCTCCGGTACACAAACGCATCACGCTTGTATTTGGTCTCGCGTTTTACCCAATGCCCGTTCGCTGTGGCAACCAGGTAGTCGTCCTGCGTAAATTTCACGGTGGCGTCCGTGACGTAAGATTCCCAACTGATTTCGCAGTCGCCGCCGGCTAAGCGCGCACTGTTCAGGGTCAACCCAGGACGCAAAGTCAAGGTTCGGGAGCCCCTTTCGAAAGGACGCGGCTTAAAGCCGCGCGAGAGTAGATTCTTGTGCGCCGCTTCGGCCCCTTCATCATTGCCATAGGGTCCCACCAGTACACGGTACGAACTCATCCAAAGGTGGCCTTTCTGCACGACGTTCACAGGAAACCCAAACTGCGCCAATTGCTCGGTTTCCTTTTGCGCCAACGCCTCGTCTTTGGATTTGCCCACCTCGAAAAACATTTGTGAGACGGCGTTCTCTTCTCCGCCACCAGGATGGCTCGCTAGTTCCACCTCCGGAGCCGTGCCGGGTTTATCCGTAGCGCGGGTGGACTCGGCCGCAGGCAAGGAAGTTGTCGGAGGCATTGACGACATGGCCAAGACAGCGGTCTTAGCGGGTGGTTCAGGGGCGGGAGCGGTGGGCGCAGCGCTAGCTGGCTCCGCGGAATCAAGTTTCGCCTGCAGCGGAGCCGGGGTTGCCAGAGGTTGAGGTTGTGGCGCTATCTTCTCGGGCGCGGAGACCAGAATCGGCGCAGGCGCCGACGCTACTGTTTGCGGCGCAGACGCGGCCATCTGGGAGGCCGGCGATACCGTTGCCGGGCCTGAGACCACCGGCCGCAATGCAGGCAAAACTGTCTGGGGTGGGGGCGGTGGCAACGTCTGCGCCACCGGTGCCGCGGTTCGTGGTCCCGACACCACTGTTTGCGGGGCTGCAAACACCGTTTGAGGTGCGGGCGTGACAGCCTGCGGCGCTGGTGGCATCGTTTGGATCTGCTCTTGGGGTTTGGCTGCGAATCGTTCTCCTAACTGGATGAGCGACTCACCCAACTCTCGGCGATAGTCGTGAAATAAAAATATCGCCGCCAAGAGAGTCGAAACCAGAAGCCCGGTCGCCAGACCACGGGTGAAGCCGCTCGCCGGTATCGATTCTCTAGCTTCGGGTGGAATCTTCAAAAGTGGCGCGGTACGATCGGGCATGGTTCCGGTGTCCGGCCCGATGGCGCCGGGGGTGAGAAATGCGGCCAGGGACGGCGACGACTGTGCAGACGCTTTGCCGGCTGACAACGACGCTGCCGACTGGCTGATCCACTTGCGCAGTTGTTCGCGAGCTGCGGCAGGCAAAGCAGTGAATTGTACCCCTCCAATCTTCTGCGTATCGTCCGTCCATGCTAGTTTGCCGACCGCTTCGATACGGCGGTTGCGCTCGGAGATCGAGAACCGGACGATCCCATTTTTCTGCACCGGAGCAATGGAGTGAAAGCAAAGCCCGCCCTCGGAGACGTTCAATACACTCCCACCATTGTTGGCCTCGATATTGATATAGGCGAACTCTTGCAAGGCCGTTCGTGGAGTTTGGCGGCGTTCCGATGCTGTCATTGGCAGCCCCATTGATTTGAGAGAGATTAGCGGATCCTTGGCAAAACACCTAGCAATTGAGAATGTTGTATGAGCCGCGACCGACCCCTGCGATCGCGAATCATTGTCCACGCCCGACCGAACGGTACTATACACCTGTCCGCCGCCGCGGACAATACTGCAGGCAAGCCACCCGCCGGTTTCCAAAAATGGGACTACTTCGACAGTGCCCCCAAGGTCTCCCGGAAAATGCTCTCGAAGGTCTTACCCTTGCCGTCCTTCGTAGCGGATAAAACGGCTTTCTCCGCCGCCGCCCTCTGATACCCGAGGTTCAGGAGCGCCGAAAGTACATCTTCTTCCACGGCGCTCAGCGAAGGAATTGCGGTAACCGCTTCCGCGCCTTGCGGTGGGAGTTTGTCACGCAGCTCGAGCACCATGCGCTCGGCCGTTTTCTTGCCGATTCCGGGGATGCGAGTGAGCCGTGCGACATCGTTGCCGCGGATGGCACGGACCATCTCATCGGCCGGCATCCCGCTCAGAATTGTGATAGCTAGCTTGGGCCCGATGCCGCTGACCGTGATCAGCTTCTCGAAGAGCTGTTTCTCTTCGGGCCGCAGAAATCCGTAAAGTGCAATCAGATCCTCGCGGACATGGGTGTAGATGTGCAGCGCAATTTCACTGCCCATGCCCGGTAAATCGGAGAAGGTGGGCACGGAGATGGTCACGTCGTAGCCGACGCCCCCCGTCTCGACAATCGCCTGGTTGGGATGTTTAGCGAGCAATCGTCCGCGCAAGTGGGCAATCATGCGTAAACCATTTTAGCCGCAGATGCACGCTGAGCAACGCTGATTACTAAACTCGACCCTATGAGAGCTGAGAACTTCAGAAAAGCGAACTCTGCTTGCGGTTGGGCGCGATTCCAAAGTGCTCATAGGCGAGGTGCGTTGCGACTCGTCCCCGGGGCGTGCGGTTCAGAAAGCCAATCTGGATCAGGAACGGCTCATAGATTTCTTCGATGGCATCTGGTTCTTCGGCCAGCGCAGCAGCCAGCGTATTCACGCCCACCGGCCCGCCCTGGTATTTTTCGATGATGGTCAACAACAGCTTGCGATCCACCTCATCGAAGCCATGGCGATCTACTTCGAGCATTTGCAACGCCGCTTGGGCCGTCGGCAGGTCAATCTTTCCTGCGCTTCGCACCTGCGCGTAGTCGCGAACGCGCCGCAGCAGCCGGTTGGCAATTCTCGGCGTGCCCCGTGACCGGCTGGCAATCTCCAGCGCCCCGGGCCGGTCGATCTCCACACCCAGAATGTCGGCCGAGCGCTCCACGATGATGCGTAAGTCTTCGTGACTGTAAAACTCCAGGCGCAGCACGATCCCGAACCGCGACCGCAGCGGCGAAGAAAGCAATCCCGCGCGGGTGGTGGCGCCAATGAAGGTGAAGGGCCTCACATCCATGGTATGAGTTCGTGCCGCCGGACCTTGCCCAATAATGATGTCCAGCTTGTAATCCTCGAGTGCCGAGTAGAGGATCTCCTCGAGCGCGGGCTGCAGCCGGTGGACTTCATCGATGAACAAAACCTGTTTCTCGCGAACGTTGGTCAGGATTGCAGTCAGATCGCCTTTGATTTGCAGCGTCGGACCGGATGTCTGTTGAAACGGGACGCCAAGCTCATTGGCGATAATCGTCGCCAGGGTCGTCTTGCCCAGGCCAGGTGGACCGTAAAGCAGCACGTGATCCAGGGCCTCGCCGCGCGAGCGCGTGGCTTCGATGGCGACCGCCAGATTCTCTTTGACTTTGGATTGCCCGATGAACTCTGCCAGCCGCTGCGGACGCAGCTTTAATTCAAATGATGAGTCATCTTCGACCGGCGCCGCGGAGACCAGCCGCTCGCGATCTTGCGGAATTTTGGGAGTGTTCCGGAGCGTGGCCACTGGCGCGATAGTAGCACGAACGTTGGGCGAAGACCACGTGGGGACAGCCGCCCAAGCTTGCCCTGAGCGGAGTCGAAGGGGTTGTCCAGTCGCGCCCGACAGTCCGACGCTTCGCTTTTCTAAGAACCTATTCTTGACAATGTGACACATTATGTGTCACATTAAGCATATGCCATCCGTGAACATGCGCCAACTTCGCGATACCCGCCGCCTGAAGGCCTGGCTGCGCGCCGGAAAGACGGTTGAACTGCGGGAGCGAGACCGCGTGATCGCGCAGATCGTTCCTGAAAAAGATGCCCGGCAGCCGGTTCCGTATCCTGATTTCGCTGCGCGGCGCAGGAAGATTTTTGGCGAGCGCGTCCTGCCTGCGGTTGACGACCTTATACGAGAACGTGGCCGCTATTGACCGTCTACGCCGACACAAGTTTCTTCGCTTCGGTGTACGTGGAAGATCGGCATTCCAAGGCCGCTGACGAATTGCTGATTTCAGGGGCGCGTCCCATATTTACGCCTCTCCACCGGGCGGAGTGGGCCCATGCTGTCGCGCGGCAAGTTTTTTATCGCAGGCTTTCCCCCACCGCCGCGCAAGCCGTCTACGACGAATTAAGACGCGACCTCGCCCTCGGGATCTGGCTCGAAACACCCCTTCCCGAACATGCCTTCGATCTCTGCGCCGACCTCGCCCGTCGTTACGCACCAAAACTCGGCGTCCGCGCGCTCGACAGCCTGCATGTGGCCTGTGCCCTCGAACTGAAAGCCGAGCGATTCTGGACCTTTGACGAACGCCAGGCCAAATTAGCCCGAGCCGCGCGGCTTAAGACGAATTGAGTTCTTGTTTTATATATTTATATAAAATGAGATTCCATTGTATAATGATGCTGCTATGCCACTCAGCATCAAGAACGAAACCACAGAGCGCCTGGCGCGGCAAGTTGCTGAGGCGACTGGAGAATCCATCACAGAGGCGATTCAGAAATCCCTGGCCGAACGCTGGGGAAGACTGAAGGAGCGTCGCCGCGGGCGGATTTTAGCGCAGCAAGTGGACGACATCCTGCGACGCGTCGATGCTTTGCCCACCCTGGACCCCAGGTCGCCGGATGAGATCCTCGGCTACAACGAGCATGGGCTGCCGCGCTGATGGTCATCGACACCTCCGCCCTGGTCGCTATTTTCCTGGATGAGCCGCAGCGAAAACCCTTTCTTGAGCTGATCTTGCAAGCAGAAAAGCGGCTGCTCTCGGCGGCGAACGTACTCGAAACCGGAATCGTGCTGGAAGCCAAACGCGGCGAAGCTGCTGGCCGCGAGTTCGATCTCTTCGTCGTTCGAACGGGACTGGAAGTCGTGCCCGTCGACAAGGAACAAATCGAAATAGCCCGCTTAGCCTGGCGCAGTTTTGGAAAAGGCCGCCATTCGGCGGGGCTAAACTTCGGGGATTGCTTCGCCTACTCTCTGGCCAAATTTTCTGGCGAACCGTTGCTGGCTAAGGGCGGGGACTTCAGTTTGACGGATATTGACCTTTGCGCGGTCTGAGAGCCGGGAGTGCTTACTTCTCGCCTGCCGGAATTCCGTTCCGGAAGAAAAACTCCCTCACCTGACCGGAAGGCAGAGTGACAAAGGTTGCCATCACCCGGTGGGTTGAGTCAAAGATGTAGTCGTAGCGATAGACCTCACCGTCCGCCAGCTTCTGCGGATCTCTACTCCTCCTCTTCCGCCACATCGCCTCTTGCCGCTTTCGCCTTCTCGACGATCTTCTCCTGCAGTTGTCCCGGCACAAAGTCGTAGTGGTGCATTTCCATGTTGAAGCTGCCGCGGCCCTGCGTCATTGAGGTCAGGTCGACGCCGTAGGTCAGCATTTCGGCCATCGGTACTTCGGCTTTCACCACCGTGTTTCCGCCCTTGTTGTCCATGCCCTGGATGCGGCCGCGGCGGCTGTTGAGGTCGCCCATGATGCTGCCCGCAAAATCGTCCGGCACAGTGATCTCAACCGACATGATGGGTTCGAGCAGCGTAGGTTTGGCTTGCTCCATCGCCTTGCGGAACGCGATGCGGCCCGCCATCTGAAACGACATGTCGTTCGAATCCACGTCGTGATACGAGCCGTCGTAAAGGATCACTCGAAAATCCACCACCGGAAATCCCGCCAGATAGCCGCGCCCCGCCGCGTCCTTGATGCCCTTTTCGATAGCTGGAATGTAATTCTTCGGGATGGCGCCGCCAAAAATATCGTTCACGAACTCAAACTCGCCGCCACGCGGCATCGGCTCCATCTTGATCTTGCAATCGCCATACTGGCCGTGCCCGCCAGTCTGCTTCTTGTGCCGCCCCTGCACGTCGGCTTTGCCGCGGATGGTCTCGCGGTACGGCACCTTCGGCGCTTTCAGGTTCACTTCTGTGTGATACCGCTTCTTCATCTTCGAGACCACAACTTCGATATGCTGCTGTCCCGTACCCGCGATTAAGAATTCCTTGGTCTGCGCATCGCGGAAGAATCGCAGCATGGCATCTTCTTCCATCAGCTTGTGGAGGCCGGGGCCCAGCTTGTCTTCGTCGGCGCGGCTCTTGGGTTCTATGGCAAACGTGATCGCCGGCTCCGGCAAATGAACCTTGGGATATTGGATGGGTGCGGACTTATCGCCGAGCGTGTCGCCGGTGAGAGTGTCCTTCAGCTTGGATACGGCTCCGATATCTCCCGCGTGCAGTTCGTTCACGGGCACCGCGGTCTTGCCTTGCATAATGGAGATGTGCGCTAGTTTTTCCTGCGAGTTGCGGGTGAAATTCTGCAGCGTCGCATCGTTCTTCAGCACGCCGGAAAAAACTTTGAAATAGGAGATGCGTCCCGCAAAGGCGTCGGAAACCGTTTTGAAAACATAGAGCGAGACCGGCTCCGAGTCTGTCTCATGACGCTTCGGCGGCTCACCATTCCCGGCCGCGGCCGCTTCTCCCTGCACCCATTCATGTTCCGCGGGCGCGGGCGTGTAATCGATGATGAAGTCCATCACCCGGTCGGCCCCAACATTGCCGAGCCCGGAGCCAAAAATCACGGGGAAAATCTTGTCTTCTCGAATTGCGTTGTGCAGCGCCGGAATCAGGTCTTCGACTGGGATGGTTCCCTTCTCGAAGAATTTCTCCATCAGCGCGTCGTCGCCTTCGGCAATCAGCTCCACCAGCTTCTCGTGCGCCTCCCGAGCCTGATCCTGCAGGTTGGCCGGAATCTCGGTTTCTTTCCCCTTGCCGTTTCCACCCAGTTCATAGGTGTAAGCTTTCATCTGCACCAGGTCGACCACGCCGTTGAAATTCTTTTCCTTGCCGATCGGCAACTCCAGAGGAATCACCGAACGTCCGAACGCCTTGGCCAGTGAATCCAGCACGCGTTCCGCATCGGCGCGCTCACGATCCATGCGGCTGGCCACGATCAGACGCGGCGTCTTGAATTCCTCACAATAGTTCCAAACCCGCTGGGTCACGACCTCGACGCCGGCTACGCCATCGACTACCACCACCGCCGCGTCCACCGCGGGCAGGGCCAACTTGGCCTCGTGGACAAACATGTTGAACCCAGGCGTGTCGATGATGTTGATCTTCGTCTTGCCCCACTCGACGTAAGCCAGCCCGGCCGAGATCGACATCTTGCGCGCGATTTCTTCGTCGTCGTAATCCGTGGTGGCAGAACCGTCATCCACGCGGCCGAACCGCTGGGTTGCGCCTGCGGTGTATAGCATGGCCGATACCAGCGACGTCTTTCCCGCATGCCCATGCCCTACGACCGCTATGTTACGGATGTTTGCGCCTTCGTAAACTTTCACCGGGAGTCTCCTTCCATACAGTCACGTGCGGACAGGTCTTCGACCCGTCTGCCGTATTCACGTAGGGGCGGACGCCCTCGTCCGCCCAGCCGAGCGAAGCTCGGCAGTCCTAAGTTCTGTGGATCTTACTTCGGCGGGCCCATAAGAACTTAAAGAAGAGGACAACCTATAGGCCAACGTCGCTCAGCCTGCCAAAACCTAGGATGCTAACACAGTGGAAATTCGGGGAACAACTGGAGTCTGGCCACGTGCAGCGCCGGCGCGAGATTCGTATCAGGATATGGCTTCAGCCCTTTGGCAAAGCAGCCCTGTGCCGTTTGTCATTCCGAGCCGCTCGGAGCCGCACCTGCGCGGCGAGAGCGCGCAAGGAATCTGCTTTCTGCCCGGAGATAGATGACGGGCGGGAGGTTCGCCTGACAGCCGGCAAGATGCCGACGCTACGGTCGTGCTTTGGTGGGCACGACATTGGTTGTGCCGGAGACAACTGACAGGCCGCAGGCAGTTCTGAAGTGTGATAGCTAAGGCTTGGTCTTGCAGATCACGCTGTCGGATGGGGTCGCTACCGTCAGATAGAACCCTTGGCAGAGGGTTTTGAGTGCTATCGCCTGTTCTCAGCAGTTATGATTGTCCAGCATGGCTATCGCACCGTCTTCGACGTTACCCAAGTTGGTTTCCAGTGGTGGATTCCACTTCTTATTTTCATTTTCGGAGCCCTGTTTGTAGGTATCGGCTGGGCCGTCAGAAAGTCCGGTGACAAGGATTCTCTCGCTAAGGGCACATTCTTCCAAATCGTCGGTGCGGTGGGCATACTGGGGGCACTTGGGTTCTTCGCCTCAATGTACGGGGAGTACCGCAACGCCCAAAAAGCTTTTGCCACTCATGCCTATTCAGTCAGTGAAGGCGTGGTTAGGGACTTCGTACCGATGCCTCCGGGTGGTCACGCCATGGAAAGCTTCGTGGTAAACGGTGTCCGTTTCGAGTACGGTAGCGGTTGGGGTTCGACAATGTTCAACTCCGAGTGGAACAAGGGTTTCATCCACGACGGCGTCGAAGCCCGAATCGCCTACGTGGGCAAGGACATCATCAAGGTGGAAGTAAAGTAAGGCCCTGTTTCCACGTGTTGTCGATAAAGCCTTTACACTCATTAACCGGGTTGTAGTGCAATGACGGACTCTTTCAGAACCGCGAAGTTGGCCCGAAAGAGACGGGCAAAGTGGTGGGGCGAGCACCTCCCCCTTGCATTCGCCACTTTGACTGTTTCCTTCGTTGTGATCTACCTCAGCGTGGCCTTTGTAGATCGCCACGCGCCGGGATGGTTAATCGCTCTCGGAGTCAGCCCATCTGGAGTGAATCTGATTCTTGGCACCGTGTCGTGCGGGTTCGGAATCTGGGGCATTCGTGCCCGGAGAGACAAGGGAAGAGGGTGGGTTGTTCTATATGCGCTGTGTCTGCTGGGCGGAATTCTGACTCTCGCGAAAGCGTTCGCATTCGTTTGAGGGCAAGTTTTCTCGCAAGGTGCCGGGTTGTGATCCAGCACTCATCTCGTGTCAGTTGGCGAAACATCGCCATATCACGCATTGACCAACAGTCAAAACCTGTAATCGCTTGATAGCGTGAGTCAGTGAGAGGCGCGATTCAGCGCAGACCTGTGCTGGAGGCCCGGAGCCGGACGGTGTGAGAAGATCAGTGACCGCCTAGTAAGTGGTATGCCACAGTCATGCCGACTAGCGTGGCGGCAAGTGTCAGAAAGAACATCCCCCAACCTGCTTTGTACGCAATCCTGAATGCGGAAACAGTGATCCAAACGCTACACGCTGAAAATATCAAGTTCGAAACAGCGAGTGGGAACGCATAAGGAATGGGCCCAAAAGTCAACACAAACCCCAGCAGAGCGGCAATTGAAAATAGCAGCGAGCAGAGAAAAAGTGCTGCTCCAATACCGGCTCCGGCAGCGATCCCTCCTTGGCTGCGAGTTGAGAGGAGCACTACGGAAACAATGAAGGGCACGAGTGGCAGCGCGACCCACAGAATGGTCACCCAGAGGGAATCTGGGAATTCGTTTGGCTGCAACGGGTTCAGCGTGCGCATTTCCCTTTCTGCGATGAAAGTAAATAGCCAGTAAGCGCCCGCGGCTACCAAAGCCAGACCCATTGCGACCCGGATTCCGTGCCGTGGAACCAAGAGATTCCCGTCACTATCCCACAAATCCGGGTTGAGGGGCGGATCATCCGCAGCAGTCATCGCCCGGAATTGTAAATGAGTTTGGACAGAAGAATTTGCGTTTCGCCGACGCGGGCTGGTTCCGTAACTGTTGCAAAATCCCGATAACACTCAAAACCCCAATTGGGTCGGGCGTGCTGGGAGGTCGGGGCAAGGAATACCGGCTCTGTCCGATACATGGTTGCCAAAGGCTGTCCGCAAGGTCGAGTTCAAACTATTACATCTGAAACAAACCTGGCCCTCTCGCTTATCATCTCTTCTATCTTCATCGAGGAGGCACGCTCGACCATGTTTCCCCAACTTCTGCAATTCACCGATCTCGGTCTTCTGCTGCTCCGGCTGATGGTTGCAGTGGTCTTCGTCACCAGCGGGTGGAGTCACGTCACGAAATCGGAAGAACGCAGCAAAAGCATCGGGATGAGCAACGGCTTCACCATCTTCCTCGGAATCGCGGAAGTTGCTGGAGCGCTGGGCGTGGCATTTGGCGTCCTGACCCAGCTTGCCGCGTTGGGATTAATCCTGGTTATGCTGGGCGCGATTCAGAAAAAGATCTTCGTTTGGCACATCGGTTTCTGGGGCGAGAAAACCTACGGCTGGCACTATGATCTGACGTTCGTGGTGATGAATCTGGTCATCCTGTTCACCGACGGGGGGCGCTGGGTATTGATGAAGTAGTGCGCGCCAGACCGCCCTGCGTCAATCTTTACGGCCCTGCGCCAACCCGACCCAGTCAATAGATTTACCCAGCAAATCGATTGGCGAGTGGATAGGCCTGCTTTTGGCGCAGCGAACGCCGGGTTGCTCCACCGAACCGCAGGTCCCTCGACTGGGATGACATGCCTAAGCACGATGCGTCGCGGATTGGCAAGGTCACTGATTCAACCCCGGATCCCCCGGCATCGGATGGGATGCCTCGTCGGCATGTGGCACGAGCTGCAGGTAAGCCCCTCGCGGCACGTTTGTCGTCCAGTAACCAGCAGTTTTGGCGAATCCTACGATCCCGAAAAAGACCGCCGCGATTCCGGCCGCCATGGCCCAGGCCGGTATCTGACCACGATTCGGGATCCTGCGGACCTCCGGCAACGCCATTTGCAGCGCGCCTTGCGCCGGACACACGGCAACGCATTCCATGCATCCCGTGCATTCGGCCGACTTGATGCTCACCAGTTTGTCGACCGCCAAGGCGGAAGGACATGCCTTGGCGCACTTGGCGCAATCGATGCACGCTGCGGCATTGCGCCGGACACGCACCGGGCTGAATAGGGAGGTCAAGCCGAGAAGCGCGCCGTAAGGACACAAATAACGACACCAGAAGTTCTGCACCAACACTGACGCGCCGACAAGGACTCCGAGGACAATCAGACCGGTCTCGCCGATATGGCGGAAGAAGTTGAGCATCTTCACGTCGGCAATCACGCCGTACGGGCTCTGCATGAAGGCGGCAATGGCCGCCGCCGGCATCGTCGAAACCGCCCACACAAAGAACCCCAGCAGCAAATATTTCAGCCCGCGCAGAGGCAGGTCGAGCCATCGCGGCAGTTGGAAGTTGCGGCGAAGGAGCTTTTTTCCTGCCCGCCAAAGATATTCCGAGAGCGTACCCACCGGGCAGAGCCAACTGCAAAACGCCTTCCGGAACAAAAACGAGATGGATAAGAAACTAATCAGCAGGAACATCGCCGCCGGATGCATTGCGGGGATATGACCGGTGGCCAGGAAGTACCTGAAGTTCATCATGCCGGCGATGGGCAGCCAGCCCTCAACTCCTGCGGGCCGCGCAAAGCCCGTGCTCTGGCTTCCGCTCTCGAACTGCCGCACCCAGAGGTAAAACATTCCGCCCAGATACACGTTCAACAACAAAAACGCAAACTGAAAGCTGCGCCGCAGGGTCTGCGAGTAGTCACGGCCGGTGCGCCGCACGAGTTTCTTTTTCGGCTTGTTTTGGGGCATCTTGGGCGCAGTCGGTTGCAAAAGACTTTGCGGAATTTCCGGGATGATTTCGGTATGAAGTTGAGTCGCCATGGCGTCTCCGTGTACGGCAAAGGCTAACCGAGATCATCACACGGCGCTGTGACTTAGGTCACGGGCCTGGTAGCCATGGCCAAGGGCGAACTCTTGCACAGCGAAATAACGCTCTGCAACCGGCGGAATTTCGGACGGCATGAGTCCATGTGATACACCTAGTGTTTCTTGAATCTCGAACAGGGCATCTTTCTTTTTGTCGCGGGCATTCTGGGCGGGGCACTGAATGCGGTGGCCGGCGGGGGTAGTTTCGTGTCCTTTCCGGCCCTGCTCTTCACGGGTGTACCACCGATTCCCGCCAACGCCACCAACACCATTGCCTTGTGGACGGGTGTTACCGCCAGCGGCGGTGCGTATCGCAGCCGGCTCGACGTCCCCAAGCGCGTGATGGTCCCCCTGCTGGTGACGAGCTTTGTCGGCGGCCTAATGGGCGCGTTTCTGCTGCTGAAGACGCCGGCACACACTTTCATGCGCGTGCTCCCCTGGCTGATGCTGGGAGCGACTCTCCTTTTCGTTTTCGGCAAACGGCTCACGGGCAACCGCGCGTCGAGCGTGGGTCGGGATGCCACGACTGCGGCGATTGTGGGAGCATCGGTCGTCGAGCTTTTTGTGGCCATCTATGGAGGTTACTTCGGCGGCGGCGTGGGCATCGTGAATTTGGCCATGTTGGCGGCAGTGGGCATGACTGACATTCATGCCATGAACGCGCTGAAAAGCGTGCTGGGGAGCGCGATCAATGGCATCGCGGTCCTGGCATTCATTGTTGCGCGTGCCATCTACTGGCCCCAGGCGGTAGTCATGATCGGCGGCGCCATCGTGGGGGGGTATTTTGGGGCCCATTACGCGCAGAAGCTGCCTCCGCATTGGGTGCGCTGGTTCGTCGTTCTGGTGGGAACCGGGATGACCGTCTATTTCTTCCTGCGGGCCCACGGATGACCCGCTCCTGGCCGGATCTGCTATCGACGGTCGATTCCCTGGAAGTGCGTGGATTCTTCACGATAGAAACCTAGAGAAACCCGAAAGAAGGGTCCCACGGCGGCTCCATGGCGAATAGATTCCAAGACTGGGCGACGGTCAATCACATGCTGGTTGCACGTCAGGTGCCCCTATGGTAACCTTTAAAATTGTCCCGGACATCAGGAAAGGGATTAGAGGGATAGATGTGCTCGGGAGGCTCTGTCCCTGACTGCTGGCGTAGCTCAGCTGGTAGAGCATCTGATTTGTAATCAGAGGGTCAGGGGTTCAAATCCCTTCGCCAGCTC
>Ga0209415_10000551_pt1 | contig 69888 bp, 46 predicted proteins | sample PeaSoiSIISIP2007_FD_187696 | JGI IMG/M metagenome (GOLD analysis project Ga0209415, IMG submission 187696) | Peat soil microbial communities from Weissenstadt, Germany - SII-SIP-2007 (SPAdes) (version 2) | ecosystem: Environmental > Terrestrial > Soil > Wetlands > Peat | place: Germany...
GGGCGGCTGGTGGGATTCGAACCCACGACATCCAGAACCACAATCTGGCGCTACTACCAGCTGAGCTACAGCCGCCGTGCACAACTAGTTTACCATCCGCTAGTCATTTTTCTCTGCCGCTACGCGAGGCCCGCCTTCTTCCAAAGCTGATTCACGCGCTGTTTCACTTCGTCGGGCATGCGGATTACGTCGGGCCACGGCCTTTGAAAACCCTCTTCTCTCCATTTGCGCGTTGCATCGATCCCCATCTTCGATCCGTAATTAGGCATGCGGCTGGAATGGTCGAGCGAATCCACCGGTCCCAGCACGAACTGGATGTCGCGCTCGGGATCGATATTGTTCAGCGCCTTCCACGCCACCTCACGGACGTCCTGCACGTCCACATCTTCATCCACCACGACGATGCACTTGCTGAACATGGCTTGGCCCAGGCCCCAAATCGCATGCATCACTTTGCGCGCATGCAGCGGATACGACTTGCGGATCGACACCATAATCAGATTGTGGAACACCCCCTCGGCCGGCATCGAAATGTCGCGAATCTCGGGCAATTGCAGCCGCATCAGGGGCAGGAAAATGCGTTCGATCGCCTTGCCCATGTAAAAATCCTCCATCGGCGGCGGCCCGACGATGGTAGTGGCATAGATGGGATGTTTGCGCTGCGTAACGCATGTGATGTGGAACACCGGATACTCATCTTCGAGCGAATAGAAGCCGGTGTGGTCGCCAAACGGGCCTTCGGTGCGATTCTCGCCGATCTCAACGTAACCTTCCAGCACGATCTCCGCGTTCGCGGGAACCTCCAGATCCGACATCTCGCACTTCACCATCTCCACCGGTTTGCCGCGCAGGAATCCGGCCATCATCATTTCGTCCAAATCGGGCGGCAGAGGCAAAATCGCCGAGTACATCGTTGCCGGGTCCGAGCCGATCGCTACCGCCACGTCCATGCGCGGCGCTTTGCCTTCCTTCGTCTTTCCTTCCTTCAGCAGGCGGCGATAATGCTCGGCCCCATGCTTGTGCGTCTGCCAGTGCATGCCGGTAGTGCGTTCGTCGTAAACCTGCATCCGGTAGCAGCCGCAGTTGCGCTTGCCGGTGTCGGGATTGCGCGAGAACACCATGGGAAGCGTGATGAATCGGCCGCCATCCTGCGGCCAGCAGTGCAGGATCGGAAACTCGTTCAGCGAAAAATTGTCGTGGCGGATAATATCCTTCGAAGGGCCGCTGGAAACCATCTTGGGAAAGAATGCGCCCACTTCCGCCAGCTTCGGCAGCATCTTCAACTTCCCGATCAGTCCCTCCGGCATGCGCATTTCCAAAAATTCGTAGATGCGCTGCGCGACGGATTCCACCGACTCCACTTCGAGCGCCAGTTCCATTCGCCGCATGCTGGCAAAGCCGTTGATCAGCACGGGAACCCGGCTGCCCTTGGGTTTCTCAAAGAGCAGCGCGGGGCCGTTGTTCTTGACGGATCGGTCGGCGAATTCGGTGATCTCTAGAAACGGATCTACTTCCACCGAGATGCGTTTCAGCTCCTTCTTCTTCTCAAGCTCGTCGATGAAGTCGCGCAGATCGCTGTATGGCATGGAGAAAGCTCAGGTTCTAATATGATGGAAATTCACTCTGATGACAAATCGAACCGCTTTCATCACCGGTGCGAGCCGGGGCATCGGGCGTGCCTGTGCTCTGGCGCTCTCGGAGGCGGGCGCGCGCGTGGCGCTTGCGGCACGCACCACCGCTCAGCTGGAGGAACTCGCCGCGGAGATTCGGTCGCGAGGACGCGAGGCGTTCGCTGTGACCATCGACATGACCAGCGCCGAATCCATCCAGCAAGCCTTCGCCAAAACGGCCAAGGAGTTCGGTCCGGTTGCGATTCTGGTGAACAACGCCGGCATCACCAAAGATGGGCTGGCACTCAGGATGAAGCGGGAGGACTGGGATAGCGTGCTGGCGACGAATCTGACTGGTTCGTTCCTCGCCACCCAGCAGGTGCTGCAGCACATGATGAAGGAACGCTGGGGGCGCGTCATCAATATTTCTTCGGTGGTTGGAGAGATGGGAAATCCGGGCCAGGCCAACTACGTCGCATCGAAGGCGGGGCTCATCGGACTGACCAAAGCGCTGGCGCAGGAGATGGGCAGCCGCAATATCACTGTGAACGCGGTGGCGCCCGGCTTCATCGAGACCGACATGACCGGCAAACTATCGCCGGAGCTGAAGGACAACTTGGTGGGTCACATCGCGCTGAAGCGCATCGGCCTGCCGGAAGACGTGGCCGCGGCTGTGCGATTCCTGGCCAGCGAGGAGGCTCGCTACATCACCGGACACGTCTTGAACGTGAACGGCGGGCTCTACATGTAACCAGCCTCGGTATGTAACAGCCTCGGTGCGTGTAACAGCTTTTTAATCGCGCGTTAATTGCGATAGCGCTGCTCGCGCACTGACAATGGAATTATGGAATCCCGGAGATGCAATCAATGAACACGGAGAAGTTCCGTGTAGGTCTGGTGCAGATGAGCTGCGCGCTGGATCCGAACGAGAACCTGGAGAAAGCCCTGTGGCGGACGCGCGAGGCGGCCGCACGGGGCGCACAAATCGTCTGCCTCCAGGAACTGTTTCGCTCTCAGTACTTTTGCCGGGAGGAAAACGCGGAGTTGTTTGCGCTGGCTGAGCCGATTCCAGGGCCAACCACTGAGACGCTCGGACGTCTTGCGCGCGAGCTCGGCATCGTGATCGTCGCGTCGCTCTTCGAGCGGCGCAGCGCGGGCCTCTATCACAACACCGCGGCCGTGATTGGCGCCGACGGCGAGATGGAAGGCATCTATCGCAAGATGCACATTCCCGACGATCCGCTCTATTTCGAGAAGTTCTATTTCACGCCCGGCGATCTCGGCTTCGTGAATTTCGACACGCGTTTTGGGCGCCTCGGTGTGCTGGTCTGCTGGGATCAGTGGTATCCGGAAGCCGCTCGCCTTTCCGCCATCGCAGGCGCGAATATTCTCTTCTATCCAACTGCGATCGGCTGGCACCCTTCGGAAAAAGCGCAATATGGCCCGGCGCAATTGGACGCCTGGCGCACTATCCAGCGGGCGCATGCGATCGCGAACGGCGTCTACGTCGCGGCGGTAAATCGCGTCGGGTTTGAAGGGCCGCCCGATCACGGCCTGGAATTTTGGGGCTCTTCATTTGTCGCCGATCCGTTCGGCCAGGTCATCGCCGAAGCGTCTACTTCGAGCGAAGAGATTCTCGTGGTGGAATGCGATCCGCACCGCATAGAGGAAGTTCGCCGTGGCTGGCCCTTCTTGCGCGACCGCCGCATCGACGCCTACGCGCCGATCCTAAAGCGATGGTTGGATTAGCGTGGGCCAGGTGACCCCCGCACAACTCGGCTTCCGTACGTCGGCCGAATGGGAGCCGCACGAAGCCACATGGCTTGCCTGGCCGCACGAGCGATCGGATTGGCCGGGCAAATTCGCGCCGATTCCGTGGGTGTACGGCGACATCGTACGAAAGTTGTCGCGGGTAGAGCGAGTCTGTATTTTTGTTGAAGACGCCGCGCTCGAAAAGAGCGCGCGTCGCGTTCTGGCGAAATGCGCGGTCGACATGAGCGCTGTGGAGTTCTTCCGCTGGCCGACCAATCGAAGCTGGACGCGCGACTATTGCCCCATCTTCGTTCGCAATCAAGAGGAGGTGGCCGTTACCAACTGGCTCTTCAACGGCTGGGCGAAGTACGACAATTGGCGCGACGATAACCGCATTCCGAGCCGTGTGGCCAAGCGCGAAAAAGTTCGCGAATTTTCTCCCGGCATCGTTCTGGAAGGCGGCAGCATCGATGTCAACGGCGCGGGACTTTTGCTGACCACCGAGGAATGCCTGCTCAGCGAATCCGTGCAGGTGCGCAATCCCGGGCTCGGCCGCGCGGATTTGGAGCGCTATTTCGCCGACTATCTCGGGGTTCGCCAAACCATCTGGTTGAAGCAGGGAATTGCGGGTGACGACACGCACGGTCACATTGACGATCTGGCGCGCTTCGTGGATGAGAAGACGGTGGTGATCGCGACGGAAGACGACCCATCCGAAGTAAACTACCAGCCCCTGCGCGAGAACCTGAAGCTGCTGCGATGCACCGGGCTGCGCGTGGCAACGTTGCCCATGCCCGCGCCAGTCTACTTCGACGGCCAAAGGCTGCCGGCCAGCTATGCGAATTTCTACATCGCGAACGGTCTCGTGCTGGCGCCCACCTTCAACGACCCGAACGACCGCGTCGCACTCAATACGCTCGCCAAGTTATTTCCAACGCGCGAGGTGGTCGGCATCTATTGCGGCGACCTGGTGCTCGGACTGGGGACGCTGCATTGCATGACCATGCAAGAACCGGCGGCGGTCGGCGCGGAGGAATCTACCGCGCGTTGAGCGCGAGCGGACGGCGCCAGATTTGCTGTGACTGAACCAGCCGCGTGCAAGCGATCCAACGGCCATCAGGCGAGACCCGCGGGTGCATGAGATTCCCAGAGTTATGTGATAACTGGTAAGGCGCGCCGCCGTCTCGTGAGACTCGGAACAATTGCGTGTCCTCGCCTGCGAGACCGCTAAAGACAATCATCTTGTCGTCAGACGTCCAATCGAGCGCGTTATACGATGAGGCCTTGTAATCGAGAAGTCTTCGTCCCTGTGACCCGTTGGCGCGCACGATCCAGAGCGCGCGATTCTCGCCTCCGCGGTGGTCCTCGATCGCGATCTCCTTTCCATCCCGCGACCAGGCGCCCTGCTGAGCACTACGGATTTCCTGGGGCAAGGGGAGCATATCGGTATGGAGAACCTTCCCGCTGTCCGGGTCCAGGGTGATGATCCAGATCTTCGCGATTCCCGCCTGCCCGCCTCTTACCCACGAAGCAAACATGAGTTTCCGGCCGTCGGGCGACCACGAGGCGGGCCAGGTCTCCCAGCCGAAATAGGTGAGGCGCTTTTCTGGCGCGTGGATATCTTCGGCGCGGCGAAGATAAATATCGTCCGTGCTGCCAGGGCTTTCGTAGTAACTGACGGGCGATTTGGAACGATGGGAGTGGAAGGCAATCCACCGCCCGTCCGGCGACTAGGCGGCTGGAAAGTCTTCGTGATACCCAGATATAAAGACTTTCGGCGAGGAGGTTCTCTGGCTGCCGTTAACGCCGATCACGCCCACGTCGAGATTCAATGCCCAGTCCGCCAGTCGCCAACCTCCGAAGACGTAGGAAATCCGGCTCCCATCGGGACTCCACATCGGGAACTCGCCGCCGGCAACCAGTTCCGCCGCCGCGCCGCCGCCCACGGGCATTACCGCAATGGCCTCGTGAATGACGGTTCGATGCCAATAGAGATAGCCGGCCGCCACCGCGGGATCGGAGTTGTCCGTCCCGGTAGACTCGGTAACCAGACGTCTGGTACCAGTAGCCAGGTCCAAACGGTAGATTTTCAGCCAGCGCTGCGCACCCGGTTGGTGGCGCTCTGCGTTATTCGGAGGCGAGTCACCGGCCAAAGGAAGAAACACGCCGCGCCCATCCGGAGAAACAGCGAACTTGCATTCGGACGGAGGAGCGTCCAGACCGGCGGCAACCGTCTCGGTGGTGTGTTTTCGTGGCGTGATGCGAAGAAGCGTCGATGCGCCGTTGAGCTGGAACATCAGCGCATATAGCACACCGCCGTCCGGTGAGAAGGCTGCGCCTGTCACCCTTCCAGCAGCCGGATACTTCTCGTACTTCCCAATCGGACCTACATATACGCCGCCATCCAGTTGATCCGGTAGGTAATAGGCGACCAGGCTCGCGTCCGGCGAGCACCTCAGCACAGCGCCGGCGGGCACTGATGCTGGTTGTAGACCTTGTTCACGAGGGAGGAACCAACCAGTGTCCGACGACCGCTTGCCCTTCCTGGCCAGATCGCCTTCTCCGCAGAATGTCGCCGCCTCGGCGAGATTATCCAGGCCGGTACTCAATCGTTCCAGGGCATCTTTGCCGCCTGGCAGTGAGATCAAACCGGTAGCGCGGCCCCATTGCGAGAACAACGCCCACGCGCCATTTGATGAAAGGGTGACGCGCGTCGAGGGGGCCTCGAACCATTGATTGCTCGGATGCTCGTATACCAGGACCTCGCCGGCAGCATGGTTTTGCGCAAGCGCGGGATGGAGCAATGGCAACAACAGAATAACGGCTTCCAGCGCGACGCGTGGCATATGCGGCAGTTTACCAGAAGCGAAACGGATCAAATTGCACACCACGTGTTATCATCCGCTTTCTCATGCGTTTTCTCGACCTGGCGACGATCGCGGTTTACCTGATCGCGATCACCTGGTTCGGAGCGCACTTTCGCACGAGCCAACGCAATTTGAAAGACTATTTCCTGGGCGGGCGAAGCGCACCCTGGTGGGCCATCGCGCTGTCCATTGTGTCGGCGGAAACCAGCACGCTGACCGTAATCGGCACGCCCGCGCTCTCGTTTTCCGGCAATTTCCAGTTTTTGCAACTGGTGCTGGGCTACCTGCTGGCGCGCATCGTGATCTCCGCATTGTTTCTGCCGCAATATTTTCGCGGCGAAATGTTTACGGCCTATGAACTCATGCGGCGGCGTTTTGGAGAGCGCATCCGGCGGCTGACGGCTGCAACATTCCTAGTGCTGCGTGCTTTAGCCGAAGGCGTACGCGTGTTCGCCATCTCCATCGTCATTTCGATCGTCCTGGGCACCGGCGAAGTCGTCTCCATACTTGTAATCGTGTGCCTGACCCTGTTTTATACGTTCGAGGGCGGAATGACGGCGGTGATCTGGACCGACGCCGTGCAGATGTTTTTGTACGTCGCGGGCGCAATTCTCAGCTTCGCAGTGATCCTGCATGAGATTCCCGGCGGCTGGTCCCATGTCAACGCGGTCGCTGCCGCGGCGCACAAATTCCAGATGTTCGATTTCCGCTTTGCTTGGACTCCTGAGTTTTTCTCGCGCAGCTACAGCTTTTGGGCGGGGCTGATCGGCGGTTGTTTCCTCACCACGGCCAGTCACGGAACCGAGCAGTTGCTGGTGCAGCGGCTGCTGGCGGCGAAGACCGAGCAGCAAAGCCGGGCGGCCCTACTATCGAGTTGGGTGGTGATCTTCTTCCAGTTCGCGCTGTTCCTCTTCATCGGTGTGCTGCTCTTCGTCCATTATTCCGACAGCGGATCGTCCGCGCCGCAACCGGCCGATTCCATTTATCCCCGGTTCGTCTGGAATAACCTGCCGCCCGGCGCCTCCGGCCTGGTGATCGCCGCCATTCTCGCCGCCGGCATGTCCAATCTGAGCGCTGCCTTAAATGCGCTGGCCTCGACAACCGTGATGGATTTCTATAAGCCGCTAGTCACTCTACGTAACGCCCATCGCGATCCGGCGCGGAGCGACGCGCATTTTCTCGGAATCGCTCGGTGGGCAACCGTGGGTTGGGGCGTGATTCTGTTTCTCGTGGGACTGGTCGCGCGGCATGTGGGATCGGTACTCGAGGCCGGCTTGACCATCGCGTCCATATTATATGGTTCGTTACTAGGGGTTTTCTTGCTCGGGTTACTTACTCAGCGAGTGAAAGAGACCTCGGCAATGATCGCGATGATCGTGGGCTTGCTGCTGATGATCTACGTCCGCTTCGAGACTCGGATCGCTTTTACCTGGTACGTCGTTATCGGAACGGCCGCGACATTTTCGACCGGCTACGTGCTCTCGCTACTGTTGGGGGAAGGCCGGAATGAGGCATCATGACCGAAGCAATTCAGTCTGACAAACACGGTCTCAAGCGTGAGTTGGGCGTTTGGAGTGCCGCGGCGATCGTCGTGGGCACGGTCATCGGCAGCGGCATTTTCCTGGTGCCGAGCACCATGGTGCGCAATGTCGGGTCGCCGGTCAAAGTTTTCGGCGTTTGGATCGCTGGGGGATTGCTTTCGCTGTTTGGCGCCTTGAGCTACGCCGAACTAGCAGCCGCCATGCCGGAGGCCGGAGGCGAGTACGTTTATCTGCGGGAAGCATACGGTCCGCTGTGGGCCTTCCTTTACGGCTGGACGCAGATGTGGGTCGCAAAAACCGGGTCCATCGCCACCCTGGCCACCGGTTTTTATATCTATCTGGCCAATTTTCGCCCGGAACTGGGAAAAGTCTGGATCGTCGCACCCGTGCCGCTTGGCGAAGGCGGCTTGCCGCTTCCCATCCGCTACGGACAATTGCTTGCCATCGGGGTGATTATCCTGCTGGCGCTCATCAATTACTTTGGCGTGCGCGTCGGTGGAAACGTTCAAGTGGCCACCACCCTCCTCAAAGTGGGTCTTATTGTAGCGATTATCGTGATTGGATTGGGGTCCCCTCTTGGCAGCGTCGGCAATTATCACTCATCCACGCCGGCGCTCGGCGGCATTTTGGGCTTCTTCGCGGCGCTAGTCGGCGCATTATGGGCCTACGACGGCTGGAATAATGTCACCATGGTGGCGTCCGAAGTCCGCAAACCTCAGCGCAATCTGCCCCTGGCGCTCATCCTGGGTACGTCAGCCGTGATTGCGATTTACCTGCTGACCAATCTCGCTTATTTTTACGTCCTTCCCGCCGGCACGGTGGCGTCCACGGACCGGGTGGCGGCGGAGATGATGCGCAGAATCTTGGGCGTCCCTGGCGCGGCGGCCGTCAGCATGGCTGCCATGATTTCGATTTTCGCGGCGCTCAACGGCTCCATTCTTTCCGGCTCGCGGGTGCCTTTCGCGATGGCCAGGGACGGGCTATTCTTCCGCGGCGTGGAGCGAATTCATCCCGTTCATCGAACCCCCAGCGTTTCCATCCTGGTTTTAAGCGCCTGGGCCTGCCTGCTGGTGCTGAGCGGGCGGTACGACCAGCTTTATACCTACGTGATTTTTGCCAGCGCGATCCTCTACGGGATGGCGACGGCCTCGGTGATCGTGCTCCGCTTCCGGCGTCCTGATCTTCCCCGTCCTTACCGCACTCTCGGCTATCCGGTCGTCCCCATTGCCTTCGTTCTCGGAATCGCGTGTTTAATCGCATCGACGCTTCGGAGTTCCCCCCGGGAATCGATGCTTGGGCTGCTGCTGATTTCTCTCGGCCTGCCTTTCTATTTCTACTGGAAGAAGCACCCGTCCGCCTAAGCGTTGGCCTTTTCGAGCCGCCTCAGACCCACCTGTATAGTACAAAAATGTCTTCTGGCGGACCATAATGTTCGGTTTACCGAACAAGACGCTTGAAAAATGGATCAGAATGGGGTACAAAGTTTATTACAGATCAACGAGATGACATCATCTTGTTCGCTTTTCCGAACGAAGCGTGCTCTAAGAGATCAAATTTTTGGGGAGATGGATGAATGGAAATTAATAAGATGTTGGCCGAATTGAGGCTGGAGCGGGAACAGATCGAAGAAGCGATCATGACCTTGGAACGGCTGGCACGGGGCCGTGGCAGACGTCGTGGACGTCCGCCGGCCTGGATGACGCAAATTAAGCGGCGCGGCCGACCTCCCGGCAGCAAGAATCGTCCGAAAAACGAACCGAAGGGCGCAACAGCGAAAGTCGCCGCCGCCTAAGGTTACGTCGGGCCAGTCGCGGTAAACGGGCCAATACTCCTATTGGTTTGCACCCCGGGTACTCATATCCGTGAGAGGTGGACCTAGGTCCGCCTCTCAGGCTGAGGCCTACCGGTAAAGTGCATATCGCTCCCTTAGCTGTGTGAACCCAGCCAGGGAGATCCCTATCTCCTGAAGGATGGTCTTAGGATCGACGCCATCCTTCAGCTCCCTCAACACTTCGTGATTCCCGATCAAGAAGCGGTTCTCCTGCCAGGCAATTTTCCCCGGATACAGCTTGTTCAGTGCGTACGCCAGTTCCAAGCCAAACCTCGTGCTGTCGAATGCCTCCCGGTTTGTGATGATGAAACGGACGCCTTCGACCGTCTTTCCTGAGAAATTGGACGAAGCGGGCCGAAAGCGCGTCGGATACACCCGAACTCCGGGGATATAACGGCTGTTCAGGAAGCTGGCCAGTTCGCGGCCGCGGATCCAATCGGCGCCAATTAGCTCAAAAGGGCTATCGGTTCCGCGTCCGACCGAATAATTCTGAGACGCTTCCAGCAGCGCAATTCCAGGGTATAACAGCGCCGCGTTGAGGCTGCGCATGTTGGGCGACGGATCCACCCAGGGCAGTCCGGTGTGGTCGAACCAATCGCCGCGATCCCAGCCCCGCATCGGAACCACGTGAAGATCCAGGCCGAGCTTCCGCTCGCCGTTGGCCATGGCCGCCAACTCCCCCAGCGTCATGCCATGGCGGACCGGAATTTCGAAGCATCCGGTAAAAGATTGGAGGTCGGGATCGAGCACCGGCCCTTCGACGTGAGTCCCGGTTATCGGGTTGGGCCGGTCCAATACAAAAAATGACAAATGTTTTTTGGCGGCCTCCTCCATGCTATAAAGCATCGTGCAGGAGTAGGTGTAAAAGCGGGCGCCGACGTCCTGAATATCGAATACCAGGGCATCGACATGGTCCAGCATCCCGGGCTGAATCCGGTGGGAGGAAGATTGATAGAGGCTGAAAACCGGTAAACCGGAAGCCTGGTCTTTTGTATCGGAAATATTAGAGCGGTCCTCGGCGCCCTCCAGGCCATGTTCGGGAGAGAAAAGGGCCGTTACTTGTATTCCCGACGCCAACATGAGATCGACATTCCGCCGTCCGTCACGGCTGAGGCCGGTCTGGTTCGTGATAAGACCGACTCGTTTGCCGCGCAGCGCAGCGAAATTGCCTTCGGCGAGGACGTCCAGGCCAGTGAGCACCTCGGTCTTCGGTTCCACCTCGCGGCGCAGGCCGGGGCCAACGATGGTCTCGTTGTAGCCGGTGAGTTTCACGCTGGGTGCCGCAATCCCCAAAGACGCAGCCACGATGGTGGCCACGCGGCTGCGCAGCGATGTGAGCGAGTGACCGCGGTGAGGATGCACTGCGTTGGTCAGGATGATGAGGTACGAGTGGCTGAACGGGTCAATCCACAGGGACGTGCCGGTGAATCCGGTGTGGCCGTAGGAACCGATCGGAAACAATTCGCCGCGATTGCTGGAATATGGGGAATCAATGTCCCAGCCGAGTCCGCGCAGAATCGGCTGGTCGGCGGGGGATTGCGGCGTGGTGAACTTCTCAACCGTTGCGGCGCTGAACAGCCGGACGCCATTGCCTTGGCCCTGGTCCAGCATCATTTGCGCGAATTTGGCCAGATCGCTCGCGGTGGTAAAGACACCCGCATGGCCTGCGACGCCGCCCATGTAGCGCGCCGTATCGTCATGCACTTCGCCTCGCAGGGGCTGGCCAGTCCCAGGATCGATTTCGGTGGGAGCAATGCGAGGGCGGAGGGAGTCCTGCGGGAGAAACATCGTTTCGTGCATGCCTAACGGCTCGTAGAAGTTTTCACGGGCATAGTCGTTCAACATTTTCCCGCTGAGCCGATGCACGATTTCGGCGAGCAGGATGAAATTGATGTCGCTATACACGAAGCGGACGCCGGGAGGGCCGGCCGGCTTATCGGTCATTGCCCGATGAACGCCGGTTTCGTAGCCGCTCCAGGCCGGTTTCAGGTCGAGATCGGGCCGCAGACCGGAGAAATGTGTCATCAGGTTGCGGATGGTGATGTCGCTGTGGCCGCCCTGAAATTCGGACAGGTATTTCGTGACAGGGTCGTTCAGCCGGATCTGGCCTTGCTCGAACAGCCGCATGATGGCGGGCGTGGTGGCGATCACTTTGGTGAGCGACGCGGCGTCGAAGATGGTGTCGAGCGTCATGGGCTCGCGACGTGGGATCAGGGCCCGGCTGCCATAGGCCTTCTGATACACCACTTGCCCGTTGTGCCCGATCAGCACCACCGCGCCTGGGATGAGGCCCTCGTGGACCGCGCTCTCCATCTGCTCATCTACCGCGGTCGCGCCTGAGAATGGGACTTGGGCGTGCACACAGGCCGCGCACAAGAGAGCGAGCAGGAGCTTCATTGCAGTTTGCCGGCGATTTCGTCCAGAACCTTTGCGAGATCCGTGTCGTTTGAAGTAATGCCCTGGGCGTCGTGCGTGGTCAGGTCCACAGTGACGCGATTATAGACGTTGAACCACTCCGGATGGTGCCCCATTTTTTCGATGGCGAGCGCCGCCGTGGCCATGAACCCGAAGGCATGGATGAAGTCGGCGAATTTATATTCTTTGTGCAGTTTTCCATCAACGACAACCCAACCGGTGAGGCTGGAAAGGGCATCCTTGAGCTCCGGCCCGGAGAATCTTCGCATATCTCCATTATCGCGCCGGGAAATCCTGAAACATAAGAAACCTGTTGTCCAGCACGCCGGTAAGGAATAAAGTATAAGGATTCCTAGGCATTGAGGAGGATGACCATGAAGAATTCAGAACCGGCAGTGCGAGAATCCATTATCGGCCGCCGTGATTTCGTCCGGCTGGGTGCGGGCGCAGCTGCCGCAATCAGCATGTTGAATGGCGTCAGGGCGTCCGCGCAGGCTCCCGCACCGCAGGGAGTTCCCTTCTGGGCGGCGCGACCCGGGAAGGAGGGACTGGCTAAGCCGGCGGCGATTGACATGCACTCGCACTGGTCTCCGGAACCTTACAACAAGGCGTTGGCTGAGTTGGGAAAGCCGCTCGCCAATCCTTATCCGCTCGATTACGATCTCGACAAACGGCGTCAGTGGATGGACGACCACGGCGACCTCATGCATTGCCTGACCCTCTCCGGCGCTATGCCCTGGCAAAGAACTACAGCTAAAGAAGGGGCGCATCTCGCTCAAGTCATCAATGACACAGGCATAAAAGTCCACCAGAAATACCCCGACCGATTTGTCGTTGGCGTCGAGCTGCCGATCCGCGACCCCGAACTCGCTTTGAAAGAGCTGAACCGCGTCGCCGGACAGCCCGGCGTGCGGGCCGTCCACCTGCCGGATTCCATGGAAAAGCACGATTATGTATTCGATCCAGGCTTTGCGCCGGTTCTGGCGCGCATTGAGGAACTCAACTACCCGATCATCTTCCATCAGCTGGACGGAGAGGTGAACGCTTTTGGTGGCAGTAGGACGGCCGGGCCGCCCCCGCTCGCCTCTGGGATCGACGCTCCTATCGAACACACCTTCCTGGCGAGCAAATTCATATACACCGGCACGCTCGACAAGTATCCGAACCTGCAAATCGTTTTGCCGCATGCCGGCGGCGCCTTCCCCTATTTGGCGGGACGCGTCGAACACTTCCTCTTTCATATGAATGACCGCGGAACCTCGATCCAACACCCTTTCCGGGACTACATACGCCGGTTCCATTACGACTATTTGATTTATTATCCGGAAGCATTCCGTTTTCTGATGACCATGGTGGGAAGCGACCGCATCGTGGTGGGCACCGATAACTTCGCCGCCAAGGACATCGAATATCCGTCGGCGGTCCTGGATCAGTTTAAGCTCCCGACCGCCGATCGCGACCGCATCTTGAAAGGAAACGCGATGAGGCTGCTGCATCTTTAGCAGGATGAAACTTTGAAGGGAGTATTTCTCTCCGGCAAAGCGGGTGCAGCGCCGTTGTGGACGCCCGACGTCATCGGGAAGGCCGACGGTATAATGGAACGGCGCTAGCCGGAAAAGTAATGAAGCTAACTTGTCGTATGTCGTGGAGAGGTGCGTGTAAAATGCGCGCTCTGCCTCTCGCTCTTGCATTCTCGGCAGCCGCGATGGCGCAAACCGCCCCCGTCAACGGCCAGCGGTACCCGCGCTTGGCGATCCGCAATGCGATCGTCGTTGATGGCAGCGGCACGCCCGCTTCTGGCCCTTACGACATCATTATCGAAAACAACCGCATCGTGGATGTAGTTGAGCTCGATCCGGTGGCCCTCAACCGCGGTGCGAAGCGCTTGCCCGCACCCATAGAAATCGACGCCAAAGGTAAGTATGTTCTTCCGGGCCTGATCAATGCCCATGCCCACATCCAGGATGAGCGCGACGGTATACCGCAACCACTTGAATACGAGTTTAAGGCCTGGCTCGCCTGCGGTATCACTAGCGTCCGTGATGTCGGCAGCGACCTCACCCAAACCCTGAAACTGCGAGCCCAGAGCGCGGCCGGGGAGATCGTCGCACCTCGTATTTTTGTTTACCCGATGTTCGGAATGGCTGGGGGCGGACGATTCGCCGACCCCAAGAATGCCGATCAGGCCCGGGCCAGCGTTCGACAAGTCAAGCAGATGGGCGTCGACGGGATCAAGATGAGACAGGTTCGTCGCGACGTTATGCAGGCTCTCGAGGACGAAGCCCATAAGTTGAACCTGCCGGTCGTCCACCACGGAGGTGTCGAAGAGACCAACGCCTGGGACGACATTCGCTTAGGGACGCGGTCGATCGAGCACTGGTATGGTATCCCGGATGCAGCCATTCTCGATGGCGTACAAAACTTTCCGGCGAGTTACAACTACAACGACGAATCCGACCGCTTCCGGTACGCGGGGCATCTCTGGCGTGAGGCCGACCCCAAAAAGTTGCAAGAAGTGCTCGCAGCGATGGTGAAGGCGAATGTCGCCTGGGTACCCACGTTTGATATCTACGATGCAAGCCGCGATCTTGAGCGCGCACAGAACCAAACCGCGTTCCGCGACTACCTCCACCCCACGCTCGCCGAATACTTCCGCCCCAACCCCAGGAATCACGGCTCATATTTCCTGCACTGGACCTCAAGCGATGAGGTCCGCTGGAAGGAGAATTATCAAATCTGGATGGCAGCCGTCCGGGATTTTGATCGAATGGGCGGCCTTGTCGGGATTGGTGACGACGCAGGCTTCATCTACCAGATCTATGGTTTCGGACTGCTTCGCGAGCTGGAATTGCATGAAGAAGCTGGCTTCCATCCGATCAAAGTCATTCAGCACGCAACTGGAAACATCGCGAAGATCCTGGACATGGAGGGCCAACTCGGAGGAGTCCGCCCCGGCTATCTCGCTGATCTGATCGTGGTGAATGGCAATCCACTGGCTAACATCAAGGTGCTTTATCCATATACAGAGGGCGCCGGAATTGAGTGGACCATCAAGGACGGAATCACCTACCACGCGCCCACGCTCGCTGCGGACGTGCGCGACATCGTAAAGAAGGCCCGGGACTCCAAAGCCGCGCCGAAGGTTTCCACGAAATAAGGGCCGGCCGACACCATCTCGATTGCACGGGCCAAGGAATAGCGATCTGGCATCGAAACGGTCGGCGATGACGGGATCGTACCTGGCTGTAGTTCTTCGTCAGAGCGAATAAACGGGGTTTGATTTTCGCGTATAATCGGTCTAACTAAAAGGAGGCGAGACTATGACACGTCTTGTTCTTGCTGGCTTGGCTATCGCAGTAACGGCGATGGCGGGCGATGTATCTCCCGTTTCGTCCCCGGTGACGTTCGCCAAGGACGTGCTTCCGATTCTGCAGAAGAACTGTCAAGGCTGCCATCGGCCTGGGCAGGTTGCCCCGATGTCGCTGCTGACTTACCAGGATGCGCGCCCATGGGCCAAGGCGATGAAGGTCGCGGTGGCGACGAGGACGATGCCGCCTTGGTTCGCGGACCCGAGTTATGGGCACTTCTTGAACGATCGTTCTCTCAAACAGAGTGAGATTGAGACGCTGGTGAAGTGGGCGGACGCCGGAGCCGCGGAAGGCAACCCGAAGGACGCACCGGCCCCGATTCAGTGGCCCAAAGACGGCTGGGTTATTCAGCCGGAAGTCGTCATGAATCTGCCGGCGCATGAGGTGCGCGCCAAGGGGGTTCTGGAGTGGGAACTGATCGCGTTTCCGGCTCCTTTCCAGAGCGACGCTTGGATCACGTCGATGGAGATTCTGCCCGGCGATGCCTCCGTGGTGCATCACATTTGCTTCAGTTTCGAGAAGCATAAGCCCACCACCGTTTACAACCGTTACGAGTGGGTGCAGGTCCCGCGAGATGAGACGGGCAATCCCACTCCGGGCAACACTGGATTCGGAAAGTTACCGAACATGATCATCGCCACCCGCGACGTGGGCAGCAATGAAGTGAAGCTCAGACAGGGCGACCCGACTTTGCGGCAAAGCCTCGATTTTTGCTACCTGCCGGGCGCGGGACCGGACGACTACCGCCTTTGGAATGCGGGAAAATTCGTACCTGCCGGATCGGACATTGTGGTGAGTATTCATTACACGGCGAGCGGTAAGGACGTGTTGGACCGGACCAAGATCGGCTTCACGGTGGCCAAGACGCCGCCGCCGAATAAATTCCTGGTCCAAGGTTCCGGCGAAGATGCGCCCGTCACCGCGCCGACACCCGCCAATGACAGATCCTTGTTCGCAGCCTCCTACAATCCGGAATTTAAGATTCCGCCCAACGACGCGAATTATCTGGCGCCTCCGATGGATATCACTTTCCTCAAGGATGTCCAGATCGTACGGCTGAGGCCCCATGCGCACGTGCGCGGCAAGAGCGCCCAATACAAAGTGACCTATCCGGATGGACGCGAGGAGATCGTGCTCAACGTGCCGCGCTACGACTTTAACTGGCAGCTTTCCTACGGAACCGCGCTGAAGCTGCCGAAGGGCACTCGCATGCACTTCGAATTCCGGTACGACAATTCCGCCAACAACAAATACAACCCCGATCCAAGCCGAACGGTCTATCAGGGGTTTCAGAGTTGGGAAGAAATGATGGCTCCCAACCTCGGATTCGTGCTGCCCCGCGACGCCGATGTGGGCGGCCTGATGGCGGTAACGAATTAGGTTCGGAGCGCTTCGTTTAACAGCGTCCGCGCTACATTTCGGCGCTCTATTTCGGTTCCGCGGTGTTCAGGTGAAGTAAGTCCTTGTTGTTTTCAAGGCAGACGTATTCTAACAGTTCCCAGCCGGGCCGGAAATAAATTCGGAAACTGGTGGTCCAGGGCCTGGTGTACGCGACTGGGTCCTCGATGGTGACCTCATACGAAAGCGTATTGAAGTCGGGACGACGGTACCGTTCGATGACATGCAGTTTCTCGGTAGCTGGATGCCCAACATTGTCCAGCCACGTTCGGCCATTAAAACCTATGGTGTCCACGACTAACGTATCGTTTCCTTCCCAATGCCCGATCGACTCGCCCAGCCAGGTGGGATTCAGCTGATCTTCGTGCGTATGCTTGCGTCCATCCATGAAAATGGTGCGATAAGTGTGGGAACCACCTTCGTAAAGAATCACCACGCGGTCGGGAAGCTGAATCATCTGAAACGGATGAGGAGTCCCTGTATAGCGCGGCACGCCAGGCGGCAGGCAGTAGCCTTCTGGATCGTCTTTGGCTAAGCTCGCGCGGCGTTCATTGAACGTCGCACGGCCCCACGGAGTGAAGGGAACGTCGATCGCTTTATCGACCCATTTTTTATCGGCCCAATCCAAAACCCATAAAGGCGCCCACACGCCTTTCCCGCCAAAATCAACTTTTCCGTCAGGCAAACGAGGCGTGGGTCTGGCAGATCCGCCGGAGACGGGATGCGCCAGGGCGTCCCTGTACTTGGCGGCACCAAGTTCATCTAAGTCGTAGGGCTCCGCCGGCTGCGCCGTTTGCGCCAGGGCGGAGGAGACAGAGACCGCCACAGCGGCTGTAATCTGAGCGGCAACGACGACCAGCGAAGTGATCCGTTCCATGAGGCCCGTTTCCTAGTTTCGCGCTCCAGCAACCGCCTACTTGTGTTCGTAATGAATCAAGTCCTTCTCGTTTTCGGCGCAGAAATCTTCCAGCAGGTCGGTGTCTGGCTGCAGGAGCTGCTTCAGCTTGATGCTGAATGGCCTGGTGAAAGTCTTGGGATCGTCAATCGTCATCTGCACTTCCATATGGCCAAAGTCGAGCCGACGAAATCGCTCAGTCAAGCGCATCGCCTCGCTGTGCGTGTGGCCACGCGCATCCAGCCAGCTTCGATCGTTGAAGCCCAGCGTCTCCACCACTAATGTATCGCCGTCCCATTTGCCGACAGAGTACCCCAGCCAAGTCGGTTGAGGATCGACGGGGAGCTTGCGGCCGTCGGTGTACACCTGGCGGAAGGTTGTGTCTCTTTCGTAAAGCATCGCCGTCATTCCGGGCTTTTGGATGATCTTGTAGGGAGCAGGCGACATTTCTACTAACGGCATGCCCTCTGGAAGACAGTGCCATAGTGGAGACACGTTGTAGGTCGGCCCATGTTGCTGTAAGAGAGCCGCGACGTCGGGTCGAAGCGGCGATTCCTCGGGTTTGAAATCGGAGAGGATATTGAGGAAATACTGCGAGGGCATTGCGTCACCGGAACCATTTGTGGATCCGGGGATGTAGCGTTCAATGATTTCGGGCGGGCCAGGCTCTGTCTGCCAGAGTCCGGAGAGGTCGGGTTTTCCGTCCGCAGCGCGGGGCGTCTTCGCTGAAAGGTTCGGCTTGCCGTCCGGGGTTCGCGGAATGCCTGGAGTGGGATAGTTTAACCACTGCGCGTGCACGAACGCCGGCGCTGCTAACAGAGTGATCAGGATCCAGATGTTTTGATTGCGCATCACTTTCCTCTTGCCCACAAAAATCTTGGCTTCATACATATTATGCGGTGTAAGCAGGTGGATTCACCAGTGCCGTTGCAGGATTCCAAGGAGGCACTACTTGCCAACCATGTGAGTAAAGTCCTTTTCGTTTTCGCAGATGGCCTCAATCAGCTCCTCGTCCGGAGCGTAATTGAGGTGTACGTTGGCGCTCCAAGGTTTGGTGTACGCCGTTGGGTCGTCGATGGTGAGCTGGAGGTCGATATGCCCGAAGTCGCGGCGGCGGAAACGCTCGGTAATGTGCGTCGATTCGGTTTGGGGGTGCCCGTTCATATCCAGCCAGCCTTGATCGTTGAGGCCGTTGGTATCGACCACCAGCGTGTCGCCCTCCCACCTGCCGATCGAGTAACCCATATACGAAGGTTGAGTGGGCTTGGGGAGTGGGCGGCCATCGAGAAAGATTTGGCGGTAGTGATTATATCCCTCAAACAGGATCGCAATGACTCCAGGAGTTTGGATGAACCTGCGGAGGCTGGTCTGGGTGTCATAATCCGTCACCCCGTGCCCGATGCAGCGTTCTGATGGGTGGCCTTTTTGCAGGTTCTCCTTGCGCTCTTTATAGAGCTTTTCGGCCCAAGGCAGCATGAGAATTTCCACGCCGCCCGTGCTGAGGTCCCGGAAATATTTGTCGTCGGCCCCCACCCAGATTCCGGACAGATCCGGTTTGCCGTCCGATGTTTTCGGCGCGGGCGCGGCGAGGTTCGGTTTTCCATCCGCCGTCCGCGGAATCCCCGGGGTGGGGTAATGCAGCCATTGCGCGGACATCGGGATGAAGGACGCACAGAGGAGCAGCGCGCTGCCCAGGATCGACTTAGAGATTTTCATTTCGCCTCCAGGCTGAAGGCAAGTATACAACCTTAGGAGGCACGCGCGAGGCCCCAACCATGCGGCTTTACTCTGCGTCTCCGTTGCCATATGCTTAACCAAATGACAGAGCACCCACGTCGTAAATTCCATCAATTAACTGAAAGCGACCGTCACGGTGAGAAGGACTTCGGACGCCATTCCCGGCGGGAGCTCCTCGCCGGGCTAGCGGTCCTCGGCGCGGGCGCCCTACTTACCCGTGGTGAATTACTTTCGCAAGCGCCGGCTGGCGCGCGACGCCTCGATCTTCATCACCATTTCGCGTCGCCCAAGTGGAAGGCGCGCCTGGCCGAAAGCAAACGCCAGGGCTGGGAGACATTCGGCGAGTACAACCCCGCCAAAGCCATCGAAGCGATGGACAAGGCCCAGGTAGCCACTGCGTTCCTGTCGGTTTCAACACCAGGTCTTTGGATGGGCGACGAGTTCGGCCCCGAGCGGGACCGCGCTATCGGTCTGGCGCGCGACATGAACGAGTACGGCGCGAAGCTGGTGTCCGACTATAAAGGTCGTTTCGGTCTCTTCGCTGTGCTGCCGCTTCCCGATATTGATGCGAGCCTGCGCGAAATCGAATACGCTTTTGGCACGCTCAAAGCCGACGGCATCGGTTTCCTGACCAGCTACGGCAATGTCTGGCTGGGCGACAAGATGTTGGAGCCAGTGTTCGATGAACTCAACCGGCGAAATGCAGTGGCCTACACCCACCCAACGGACGCGCCCTGCTGCCGCAACTTGGCGCACGCGAATCCCGCGACGATCGAGTGGCTCACCGATACCGCCCGCAGCATCATGAGCATGGTTTCCGGGGATCCCCGCGTCATCGGCAGTCGAGGCGCCGCCGAGCCGAGCCCCGCCACCCGCTATTCGAACGTCAAGTTTATTTGGTCCCACGCGGGCGGCAGCCTGGTGGGCGTCGCCAGCCGCGTGGTGGGCAACGTGAGCGCAAAGGATTTGGCCAGCCCTGCAGTTCCCAATTCGCGGCTGCACCACATCCGGCGCTTTTTTTACGACACCGCCGGTTCGGCCAATCCAATTCTGATGCAGGCGATCGCGAAGCTCGCGGGCCCCTCGCAACTCGTGTTCGGATCCGATTATCCGTTCGGCAATCCGCCCATTGTTGGCATCGCCGACGGACTTCAATCCTGTGGCTTCAACGCACAGGAACTTCGCGGCATCGATCGTGAAAACGCGCTTCGGATTCTGCCCAAGTACAAGGCTTAGAGCGGTGTCAGCGCGTCTGGCACTCCTCCGATCCATTTCAATAGGGCAATGGAAAATGCGAAGACAAATCTGGGTGATCGCTGCCATGGCGATTGTTCGCGCTTACGGCCAGGCGCCGGAACTGGCGGTGATCAACACCGCGGCCGATGCGCTAGGTGGCAAAGCGCGGATCCAGGCCATCCGCACGCTCATTATCGAAGGCTCAGGGACCAACCCGAACGTGGGCCAGAACCGCAACCCGGATGATCCGCTGCCCGACTGGAAGGTAACCGATTACCGCAAACGAATGGACCTAGCGAACGCGCGTATGCGTCTCGAGCAGCGCCGCCAAGCCTTGTTTCCTTTCTCCATGGCCGACGACGTCCGGCAGAGCCTGGGGCTGGATGGCGATATCGCTTACAATGTCGGGCCCGACGGTAAGGCGGCCCATGCTTCCGAGGCGGTGGCCCGAGATCGGCGGATCGAGATGCTGGACAACCCAGTTGCGATCATCCGCGCGGCGCTCCATCCGGCAGCGAAACTCAGCCATTTGCGCATGGAAGGCAAGGTTCAGCTCGTGGACCTGACCACGGCCAAAGGCGACGATCTGACGCTCGCGATCGACGCGGCGACGCACCTGCCGCGCTCGGTTCGCTGGCTGAGCGCCAGCGATAACCTGGGCGACATCCACAACGAGACGTTTTTTGAGGACTATGAGTCGGTCAGCGGCGTGAAGCTCCCGAAGCGCTACCTCACTAAGATCGATTTTCGCGACTACACCACCGCCGATATTCGCGTGTCCAAGAACATGGTTGATGCCGACGCCGGCGACCTGGCCGCACCCGCCAACACACCCATCGACAGACTCCGAGTGGATGTCGCCGGGAACAACCGGTCACCAGCGGGCGAAAGGCGTGCCGGCGTGAGAGCAGCCGCCCCGCCGCCTCCGCCGTCGTTCACAGTAAATCCAGTGCACGTTGTCAACGGCATCTGGTGGTTGCAAAGCTCCGGCAATCACTCCAGCGCTCTGTACGAATTCGACGACCATCTGACGATGTTCGAAGCTCCCTCCAGCGGGGCGCAGGCGCGCGCATTATTCGACGCGGCCCGTGCTGCCGTGCCGTCCAAGCCGCTCACCGAGATCATCATCTCGCATCACCATTTCGACCACACCGGCGGCCTGCGAACCGTGGTCGCCGAGGGGCTGACCATCATCTCGCACCGGGACAACGAGCAATTCTTCCGCGAGTTGGTGGCGAGAAAGGCAACCCTGCGTCCGGACGCTCTTGCCCTGCATCCCATGCCGCTCAAATTCCATGGCGTGGGGGAACACGCCGTGCTGAAGGACAACTCCATGGAAGTGGATCTGTATCAGCTGAAGGACAACGTTCATTCCGGCTTGAATCTCGTCGCGTGGGTGCCCCGTTACCGGCTCCTGTCGCAGTCCGACCTGTTTGACTCTTATTGGTACCGGCATCTGTGGGCAGACAATTATTTTCAGAACCTGGAACGGCTGCACTTGCGGTTCGATAAGGATCTGCCCGTGCATGGCAAGATCATGACCTATGACGAAGAACGCAAGATCGTGGATGCCTACAAGAAGTCGCCCAAGGAGTTCACCGATGCAGCCGTCAAGTTTTGCCAGTCGGGAGGGCCCTGCTCCGGTGTTGCGGCTGCGAGGGCGCCGGAAGCCAGTTCCGCGCGCGCACCGGCCAAATAATTCGCAGGCTTCGTTCTACTTCTGCGCCTCAGTGAGCAGCCAAAGCGCCGTCACCTGAAACGGACGCTGAACCGGCTGCCACGTTTCGATAGAATGGGAGGCCATGAAAAGTGTCACTTCCACCAATCATGACCGTCGCGCTTTCCTGAGATTCCTTGCCGCTAGCCCCTGCGTTGCCGCTCTCGGGGGAATCCGCGCCTTCGCGCAGCAGGCGCCGGAAATTGCCGACGTGATCAGCGATCCGAAAGAAGCTCTCGACGTCCTGGATTTCGAGGAAGCCGCGCACCGCAAGGTTTTGCCCGGCCACTGGGCCTATATGAAGAGCGGAGTGGACTTCGACGCGACTCTCCGCGCCAACCGCGAGGGATTCCAGCACGTCCAGTTGCGCCCGCGCCGGCTTCACGACGCGACCAAAGTCGATATGCGGACCGATCTGTTCGGCACGGTGTACGACAGCCCGATCTTCACCTGCCCGACCGGGGGTGAGAAGTCCTTCCATGCGGAGGGTGAACTCGCGGTGGCGCGCGCCACCAAAGCCCGAGGAACGATGCAGATGCTTTCCACCAGCACCTCGACCGGCGTGGAGGATGTGTGCAGCGCGCATGGCAGGCCGGTGTGGTACCAACTCTATGCTCCGACCTCCTGGGACGCATGCGAGAAAATCGTGCGGCGCGTCGAAGCCGCCGGCTGTCCCGTGATTGCGCTCACCGTCGATAACACCACGGGGCGTAACAGCGAAACCTACCTGCGGACCCGCCCGAAAAATCTCGGCCAATGCGTGGCGTGTCATGAAAGCGGGCAGGGCCCGAGCGTCAAGGAGCGGAAGATGTACGACGGGATCAACATGACCGGCATCGGCACCCAGAATCCCGCCATGACCTGGGAATTTGTCGACCAGTTGCGAAAGGCGACAAAATTGAAGCTCTTCATCAAGGGCATCGATACCCGGGAGGACGCGCGCCTCGCGGTCGACCACGGCCTGGACGGGATCCTGGTTTCCAATCACGGCGGCAGATCTACGGAAACGGGACGAGCGACTATCGAGGCTCTTCCCGAAGTGGTGAGCGAGGTCGGTGGCCGCATTCCGGTGTTGGTCGACGGAGGTGTTCGCCGCGGAACGGACGTGTTTAAGGCGCTGGCGCTGGGAGCCAAGGCCGTGGGAATTGGACGCCCGTTTCTGTGGGGCTTGGGAGCGTTCGGTGAGGCTGGCGTCGACCGGGTCCTCGAAATCCTTCAAGGCGAGCTGAAACTGGTAATGGGCAACTGCGGCACGCGGACAGTCGCCGACATTACCCGCTCCTACGTTGCAACACCGGACTGGCACGTCTGAGTAGACCGTCCCGGCAAACCCAGGGTCGTCAGTCTCCAATCCTCTCTGAATGAAGTGATCGGCCGGCACCTGCAGTTGCTCGACGATCGCGATTTCACACTGTGGAGCATTCCGCTCATATTTTAATGCGATCCCAATCCTCCTGAAACAAATCGCGGTGACAATGTTGGTATCGACGCGCGGCCACCTGGCGGTATTCGGCGGTCTGAGGGAGGGGACGTGTCTTCTCTCAAGGTTGGTAAAGCTTGCCGGGCTGGCTGGATCGCTGCGGCCGTGCTCTCCTGGAGCGCCTGCCAGGGCCAACCCACAACTGCGGTCGGGGCCACTGCTGAGGAAACGGGCCATTGACGACCAATGGTTCGGCGGGGCGTGGAGAGCCGCAGCGAGTGGGGGCCGTCTGGGCGGACATCGCCAAACATCCCTACGATTACATGGTCCGGCGGTGGAACTGGAAGTCGGCCGTGACTAGCGTGATTCTGCGGGGCGCCATATTCTTCTCCACCAACTTGTCGGCCGGGCGGAACGCAGCGGTAAGCGCACTGCTCACTGAATTTGGATATCGCGCGCTGCTTTCCGGCGTGATCGGGTCGGTCACGCAGGCCTTGCGATCTTCCCAGCCCTATTGGGCCGCCACACTGTCGGCATCGGTAGTGTTGCCTGCCTTCAGCCACGTTGTGGAGTTCACGGTCCACTCGCTCCGAGGCACACCCCGGATGATGACCAGCGTGAGCGTGTCGATTGGGTTCTCGGTTCTGACGGTCCTGTTTAATCTGTACGCGATGCGGCACGGAGTGCTGATCGCGGATCGCGAACACACATCGCTGCTCAAAGACTTGGTCGCGATGCCTCGAATCATAGCGGGCTTTGTCGCCGCTGGACCGCTGGCGGTGTGGAGGCTTTTACGCCGGAGGGCCTGATATGAAACCGCCGAAGAGCCTGCACCTAACCAGTTTCTACCACGCCCAGTCCGGCGGGATCAGCGCGCTCTACCGGGCTTTGCTGGCGCACGCGAATCGCTCGGGCCGCGAGATGTGCCTGGTGGTTCCCGGCGAGCAGAGCGGATGCGAGACAGTGGGGACGGCGCTGGTCTACACAGTCCAGTCGCCGCGCTCGCCCTGGATCGATGGGCGGTACCGGGTCCTGCTTCCGGTCGGACGGCCAGGCCGGGAAATCGCGCAGATCCTGCGCCGGGAGCAGCCCGATATCCTCGAGGTGGCGGATAAGTACTCGCTGCCGTACGTGTCGGGGATGGTCCGGAAAGGCATCATCGCCGGCGTGAAACGGCCGACAGAAATTGCGACCAGCCACGAGCGCATGGACGACAATATTGCGGCGCACCTGGGCGGCGGGCCGCTAGGAACGCTGTTCGCAAGGTTGTATATGCGATACATCTACTTTGCGCAGTTCGATCATCACTTGGCCAACTCCGAGTACACGGCCGCCGAACTGATACCGGCCTCGCTCGGGCACACCACGCGAAGAGGCATTTGGGTCTGTCCGATGGGCGTCGATACTCAAATGTTCACGCCCGGACCGGCGAGTGCGCATGAAGGCAGGCACCTTTTGTATGCCGGCCGCATCGCTCCCGAAAAAAATGTCGGGCTTCTGATCCAGGCGATGGAACGGTTGGATCCGGGATACCGGCTCGACGTGATCGGCGACGGGCCCATGCGGGATTGGTTCCAGCGAGAGTCTGAGCGCAGAACGCCGGCACGGATCCAATGTCACGGCCACGTCGCGGACCGAGCCGAATACGTGTCCAGGCTCCGGCAAGCGGATGCCTTCGTGCACCCCAACCCGAGGGAACCATTCGGAATCGGCCCTTTAGAAGCGATGGCGTGCGGGATCCCGGTGTTGGCGCCAAACGCGGGTGGAGTGTTGTCCTACGCACGCCAGGACAATGCGTGGCTTTACGAACCATCGCCAGAAGCGCTGGCGGGTGCGGTGCGTTCAGTTTTTGCCGACCCGGGTCAGCGTAACGCGAAGATCGCTTGTGCGCGTCGAACAGCCGAGCAGCACGACTGGAGTGTAATAGCACAGCAATTTTTCGATATCATCGACACCCTGCACCAGAGGGGCTGGCAGATCGACATACCGCCTCTCGGGGCCGCGCTGGATGCGTGGCTCATGGTCCGAACCTGACTTCATCACGACTCGCATGGCGCCGCGGCCGCTTCCTGCTTATTTTCGAATGTTGATCGATGCGGCGGCATCCTGGTAAACCACGCGTCCGGCGATGAGAGTCAGTGCGCACTTCAAGTTCTTGATGTCCGCCGCGGGCATCGTGTAAAGGTCATGATCCCAGACCGCGATGTCGGCTTCCTTGCCCGGCTCGATAGTTCCGATCTTCTCTTCGAGAAACAACTGCCGGGCGGCCCATGCGGTGTAGGAGCGCAGAGCGGTGTGGACATCGATTGCTTCCGCCGTCCCAAAAGGATGGGCGCCGTACACGCCCTTGAGCGTCTCACGTTCCAGCGACGCCCAGATTCCGTACCGCGCCGGATAAGGAGTCACTGAATAATCGGAACCTCCCGCCCACTGGACGCCTTTCGCGAGCCACGTTTTGAAGGGCTCCAGGCGTTGGGAGCGTTGGGGGCCGAAATTACCCGCGTAGGTGTCGCCAATCCACCACATAAACGGCGCTTGCGCTTCGGGGTAGCCGGCGTCGTATTGTTTCTGCAAAGACGCCATCACGGCGATAGCGTGATCGGTGGGGATGTTGCAGTGAATGATGCTGTGGCGCAGTCCGCGCGTGGGCTTCTCTTTCAGAACTTCGGCGTAGGTGTCCACCACCCAATCGATCGCGCGGTCTCCAATGGCGTGCGTGCCGACATGAACGCCGGCCTGATGGAACAGCCGCACCATCTGGCGATAGACCTCGGGTTCCGTAGCCGGGTAGCCCACATTCGTTCCGTCAACTTCGGTGCGGTTCTTGTTCCAAGGCTGGTGCATCCAGGCCGTGCGCGCCCCGGCGCTGCCGTCCATGAAGATTTTGGCGCCTCCGGAAAGCAGCAGGCCATCGCCCAACGAGCCCGGAGGTTTGGGAAGCGCCGACATCCGCGCCAGAGCCTGCCGCGCGGATTCCAGCGTGTGGCCGGCATCCCACAGCACGAAGATGCGTTCGTCCAATTTTTTCTGACGCAGGATCTCCCGATAGGCGTCCCACATGGGCTGTGTCGTCGCAGATTCCTTTACGGCGGTCATGCCCTCGCGATGCAGACCTTCCATCGAATGCAAGATTCCGCGCTGCCATTGCTCCGGCGTAGTGGGAGGAATCAGATTCACCACCAAGCCCTTCGCCGCTTCTTTCAGGACGCCCGTGGGCCGGCCTTGGGCGTCGCGGTCAATGGTGCCGGCGGTCGGATCCGGCGTGGCGGCCGTGATGTGCGCGAGCTTCAGCGCATAGCTGTTGGCCACACCGTAGTGGCCGGTGGTGTGCATCAGCCACACGGGATTGTTGGGCGTGACTTTGTCGAGGTCGGAAGCCAGGAGATAGCGCCGCTCAGCCAGCTTGCCTTCGTCCCATCCGGCTCCCACCAGCCATTCGCCGGGCTTTAAAGTAGCGACTTTCTCGCGGAGTTTGTCGAGGGCATCGCTCACTCGCGAGATGTCGCTCAGTACGACGTGAAACATTTCGTCGACGCCGCCTTCGGCAAAGTGGCCGTGTGTATCGATCAGGCCGGGAGTGGCCGTAAGGCCGTGAAGGTCGACAACCTGCGTGGCGGGGCCGGCACGCCGCTGGATCTCCGCGGTGGATCCAACCGCTACGATCTTGCCCTTGGTGATGGCGACAGCCTCAACCACGGAGTCCTTGGCGTCGACGGTGAGGATCTTGCCATTGATGAGGATCATGTCGGGTGTCTGCGCGGCAGCAATCGCGGCCAAGGCCAAAAACAGATGGCCGGCTATGATGTGGGGGACCAAATGCGATCGAACGCTCATGACAAACTATGATAAGGGAGGACGGGCTGGTCCACACTGGAGGCGGCCATGTTTCGCACTATTCCGGTTCTGCTGCTCCTAAGTTTGCGCGCCCTGCCTGCCGACGGCCCGATTCGCGAGGCCTCGGTGCCCGCCTTTGTCACCAACCATATGCCTGCGTTTTACAACGGCTATTTGTATTCCTGCGAGCCTCACAATTTGCTGACCCTGTTTGCACCGGACGGCAACGAACTCTTCAGCCTGCCATTCAACGGCCGCGGCAACGGCTTGGTAGCAGTCGAGTCCATCGCAATTGATTCCGACAACACACTCGCCGTCGGGTGGCAGGATCGACCCAATGCCGGCATCGACATTCGCGATTTATCGGGCAAGCTGGTCCGTACCATCGATACCGGCCTTTATGTTCCAGCGCACCTCTCGTTCGGCGTGGATCATTTTCTTTGGGTTTTGGGTTGGCAGCGCAACGCTGACGACCCGGCGAGCCGTGCTCTGCGTGATTACCCAATGGTGAGAAAATATTCGATCGTCGGCAAAGAGATCAGAGCGGCTCTTTGGAAATCGCAATTTCCTAACGTACTGGCGCCAGGGGATAGCGGCTGGCAAAACCGAGGGATTACAGTTACGGCGGATCGCGTCGGCATCGAAGCCATCTCGGGTGATGTGAGCAATCAAAAGGAATGGGTGGAGTTGGATCTGAACGGCAATCTTACGGGGCGATGGAAATTGGATCCGCAAAACCAGTTTCCGGGAGTTGTTTTCACAAGCGACGATCAGGCGTACGTGCACCGCTACAGTCGCAAAGGAGACTCGATTGAAGTTTTCAGGCTCAATCGGGCCACGGCTACGTGGGACTTCGTGACCTCGTCGCCTTTGGAACTTTACGGCGCCGATGGCGACAAGCTGGTCTTCGCGGAGTGGCCTGGCAGCGTGATGTACCTGAGTTGGATTCCACAGCCGTAACCGTAAGGATGTATGGTTCCGCGCAATCGCCGTGCTACCATGAAACCGATTAATTTGCTCGCGATTTCGCCTCGCGTTCCGGCGCACGCCGGCTCGCCTGTAACTGTGAACCACGCTGCCAAGAACCCCGCAGCTAAGGAGTGTCCGCATGACTAATATCTTTGTAGGAAACCTTTCCTACGACACCTCCCAGGAAGACCTGGAAGCAGCTTTCAATGAATTCGGCGCCGTGGAACGAGTGAACATTGTGCGCGATCGCGACACCGGGCAGCCTCGCGGTTTCGCCTTCGTCGAAATGACCAACCGTAATGAGGCCTCCAATGCGATTGCCGCTCTCAATGGCCGCAATATGAACGGCCGGGATTTGAATGTCAACGAAGCGCGGCCGCGCGAAGAACGCTCCGGCGGCGGTGGCCGTCCGGGAGGCGGTGGGAACCGCAGCGGCGGTGGCGGTTCGAATCGTGGACGCAGCAAGGGACCGCGCTGGTAAGGCGCGCGCGCCCCATCTTGGCTCATAAACTTACAACCCGCTTGGGGCCTTACTGGCTGCTCCTGGAACCTTCGGGCGAGTCCACCTGGCGGCTCCAGTTGCTCGGCGATTTGCACCACGAGGCCGAGATTACCGCCGTGGATGAGGAGGAAGCCAAGGACGCCGCCATTGTGGCCACGGTAGCGTTGCTCAAAGAAGAGGACCCCGAGTTCAAAGAACCCGCCAAGGTGCAATGGAACCCGGCGTTCGTTTCCGACAACCGCTTCAACCTCTGAATCGCGACTAAACCGAGCTGCGACCGTGAGGGAGCGCTCTCACTGGCAGCCGTTCAGCCCCTTCGTCAAACAAATCGATGACGACGGTGGCGGCGGTATAGGAATATTGCGTTCGGTCATTAGCTTAGCGAGCAACGCCGCGGCATCCGGATGCGGAATCGCCGACTGTACGCCAACGCGGACCAAGCCTCGCGCCCAATCGATCGGAATCCACGTCTTGCCAAGCATCGCGCCGTTAACGCTATCGCGGCTTCCGCCGTCGTGCGCGTCCAGATTAGCGCCGTGATCTACCAGAAGTTGGATCACTTCCAATCGCCCTTTGTGGGCCGCGCCGTGCAGCGCCGTCCGGCCCTCGTCGTCGGCGGTGTTTGGATCGATCCCCAGATCCAGGCACATCTTGACGGCTTCGATGTTCTCCTCCGGCGACCACTCGAACGTCACGCCTTCCACCCAGCCGATTCCCGACGCGACGGCGAGCGGCGTCACATCGTGCGCGGTGAAAATCTTAGGATCGGCGCCGTGCGCGAGCAGCAGCTTCATCAATTCGACATCGCCCGATTGCGCGGCGCGCAGAAATGGAGTGGCCCCGTCCTCGAACAGCCACTGCATCGTGAAATTGGTCCGCGTTTCGGTGCTATCGCCCGTGCATTTCCCCGGCGTCGATTCCGCGCCGCAGATTCGCGCATTCACGTTCGCGCCCTTCGCGATGAGCAGCTTGATGAAATCCAGATGATCCATGTCCGGCGCGCGGACCGGATAATCGCCGCTTTCGATGTTCCGGTTGTCGGTGGCCAGATACAGCGGCGCCCAGCCGCCTTTGTTGGGTGTATTAGGATTCGCGCCGTGCTCCAGCAAATACCCGGCCAGCTTGTAGTGCCGGTTCTGCGTTGCAACTAGCAGCGGCGTCCAACCGTAGAACGTTCGCTGATTGACGTCCGCGCCCGCCTCCACCAACGCTTTCGCGCATTCGATGCAGTTTTCGCGCGCGGCGTAGACTAGCGGCGTCAGACCACCGCCATCTTTCTTAGCTGGGCGCCTAAAATAGGCCGCGAAGTCGTCTTCCGGCGTAGCCTCGCCTGCTGGTGCAGTCTTCGAAGCAACAACCGGTCCAGCCGCACTGAGCGCTGGTGGCTTCGGCGCAGCCGCACCTCCGGGTCCTTTTTGGCCGAGAGCGCCGAGGCTCGAATGCAAGCGCTGCGTTACCGTATTCGCCAGATTGTTCCTCGCGTTCCGGGTATCGACCTCGGTCTGCGCGCCGACCGTCGCGCCATGCTCGATCAGCAGTTTTACCGCCTCGGGATGTGACTGCTCGGCGGCCCACATCAGGGCTGTGGTCGAGCGCAGCTTGTCTTTTACATTCGCGTCGGCGTGATGATCCAGCAGCACCCGGATTGCTTCGAGATTGCCCGTCCGCGCGGCCAGCATGAGCGGCGTCTCGCCCTCAGGCCCAGGTGCATTCGGGTCGGCGCCGGCCTCCAACAGCTTCTCAATCATCGGTGCGCTTCCATGCAGCGACGCCAAGTACATCGGCGTAGCGCCTTCCCGATTGGCCAGCTTGATATTCGCGCCGGCCGCGATGAGCGTGTCGGCCATTTCCGCGTCGTCGCGATAGATGGCCCACTGGATTGCCGTCGCGCCGTCCGCCTGTGCGGCGTTCACGTCGGCCTTTTGTTGGAGCAACGATTGGACCGCGGCACGATCGCCGTTCATAGCCGCATCCGCTAGCGGGCTGTTGCTCGCGGCGAAAGCGCTCAGGCACACGAGCAGAGCGCCGCCAGAAACCGCTGCGTAAATGAAGGGCGGGCGCCGCGCTCGCATGCTGTGCCTATTACACCAAACCCGGCAGCCGGCCGGTGCTGTCGCCGATGGTTTCTTCATGGACGCCGTACAGATCGAGGACGCTCGCCAGCAGGTTGCCGGTTGGAACAGTCTTCGATGGGTACACCAAGTGGCGATTTCCTTTTAGCTGCCCGGAAGCTCCGCCGATCAGCACATGGGGTACGTCGTAATGCAAATGCTGGTTCGAGTCGCCCATGTTGCTGCCGAACAGGATCAGCGAGTGATCCAGCAGCGTGCCATCGCCATCCGGCGTATTCTTCATCTTTTCGACGAAATACGCCAGGCATTTGACGTGATACTGGTTCAGCTTCGCGTATCGTGCGATCGTATCCGGATTCTCGGCATGATGCGAGAGGCCGTGGAACCCGTCGTTCACGCCACTTTCCGGGTACGAGCGCGACGTCAAATCCCGCGCGTAGAGAACCGTGGAAACCCGTGTGATGTCCGCCTGGAATGCCAGGCGCTGCAAATCGAAATGCAACTTGACGTGCTCGTCGAAAGATTCGGGAACGCCGGCCGGGATCACCACGCCATCCGTCGATATGGTTCCAGTGGCCTTCTTGGCGATCGCCAAGCGACGCTCCAATTCGCGAATGTCGGTCTCATATTCATCCAGCTTCGTACGGTCGCTCGGGCCTAGATCCTGTTTGAAACTCGCGAGCTTGGCGCTGATGGAATCGAGTATGCTGCGATCCTGCTCGCGCCGCGCCGCGCGGTCGGCTGTATTTCCGCCCGCGCCGAATAAACGCTCAAATGCCACTTGCGGATCCAGTTCCATCGGCAGCGGTTGCGTCGGAGTAGACCAGGAGATCGTATTCGAATAGGTGCAGCTATAGCCTTCGCCGCAATTGCTCGAGTTGGCGCCGGGATCTTCCAGGGCCAGTTGCAGCGACGGCAACAGCGAACCCTGCCCGACATGCTGCGCGATGATCTGGTCGATGGTGGTTCCGTCGTAGATATCCGCGCCGGTGGTCTTCTTCGGCTTATTCGCGCACAGGAAAGCCGCCGCCACCCAGTGATCCGCGCCCGTTTGCCCGGGTGGCGGTTCGGCGGATTTCGACCACAGTCCACTCATAATCACCGTGTTTTCGCGGAAGGGCTCCAGCGGCTCAAAGATCATCGGGTATTTGAAATCCTTGGCGCCGTGCTCCGACTTGGGCTCGCCGGGACCGCCGGCTTCCGGTACCCACCATCCGGGCGCCGCGCCGTGCGGAACGAAGATGCCGGTGAAGCGAGTTTTGGGGTTCGCGGCCGTCTTGCTGACGAGAGTCTGCGCCGGAATCATGGAGTCCAGCAGCGGCAGCGCCAGCGCAACACCGGCTCCGCGAAGCAACGTCCGCCGGGAGATGTGCTTCTTGGTAATGAACATGGATTGCGCCTCTCTATTATTGTATTTCTTAACCGGCTCCCTCACGGTCGCGGCTCGGCCGGTCGCGGCTCGGCCGGTCGGGGCTCGGAAACGTCAGCCCGCAGCGGGCTCTGCCCGTTGGAAGTAATCTCCTGCTTCTGATTCACCTGGAACGGCTCGCTTTTCACAATTCCTAATATGAGCGATGAAAACCGGTAGTTCTTCGACTCAGCATCGCGCACGATCGACCGGATCAAAGGCATGTCGTAATACTCGGTCCCTCGGCCCAGCCCGTAAATAAACAGCTTCTCTGTCACCACCCGAACGAATTGAGGCGAATAGCGGAGCAGCGCCTCGCGCATGCCCTTCACGCCGTCCAGTTTCGAGCCATCCACCAGTAAGCCGGCCGGATCGATCGGACTGCCGTTGTCGGTGGTCCGCCACGCCCCAACGGCATCGAAGTTCTCCATCGAAAACCCGATCGGGTCCATGATCTTGTGGCATGTGGAGCACGGCGGGTTCTTGCGATGCATTTCCATCTGCTGCCGCATCGTCGGCTTGGCGCCACCGTGGATGGCCGCGCCTTGATCCTTCAATGCTGGAACGTTGGGCGGCGGGTCGGGCGGGCTAACGCCCAAGAAAATCTGCATGATCGTTTTGCCGCGGACCGTCGGTGTGGTGCGCTGCGGATACGATGAAATTGTTTCCAAGCTTGCCTGACCCAGCAGCCCGCGGCGCACATCGAACTCGGGCGTCAGCTCAACCCGCCGAAAATCGCTGCCGTACACGCCGGGAATGCCGTAGTGTTTCGCCAGGCGTTCATTCAGGTAGGTATATCGCGCATCCAGAAGATCGATAACACTGCGATCCTCATGCACCACGCTACCGACAAACAGTTCAGTTTCCTTACGCATCGCCAGTCGCAAATTGTCGTCGAAATCGGGAAACAGCGAAACCGTCGGCGCCCAGGTCTGCAATGCCCGCAGGTTCAGCCACTGTCCGGTGACGTTGATCACCAACCGGTCGGCCCGGGGATCGGCCAGCATCCGCCGCACCTGTTGCTCTAAGACCGCCGGCTCGTGCAGCGTGTTCGCGCCCGCAGTATCGATCAGCTCGTCGTCGGGAATGCTGCTCCACAAGAAGAACGACAGCCGCGATGCCAGCTCCAGATCGCTGATGTGATAGTTCTGGCCCGCCGACAGGTTCGCCGGCTCGGCTTCCTTGCGGAATACGAACTCGGGATCGGCCAGGATGCGCTGCAGCGCGCGCTCGATTCCGGTGTCGAAGCTTCCATCGTTGCGGCCTTGCTGATAAAAAGTCATGAGCGTCTCAGTATCCTGCGGGGTCACCGGACGGCGGAAGGCGTGCCGCGCCAGCGTGTCAACGATTTTCTTCGCGCAGGCTGTCTCTTCGGACGCGTTCGGCCGACGACAAACAAAAATCCTTTTCGCGCTGGGCGAATCGCTCGCACCCGCAGCCTTGAACGGCCCGAGGATCTCCATCTTGCCTACATGCGGATAAAACTTGAAACCCGGAAGCCCGCCCGTCTCGATGGTGCTACGCAAGAAATGCTGGTCCAGGTCCTGGCTAGGTGCTAGCTGCGTCGCAAGGAACGTGACGCCCACCGTGTGGGGCCCGGCCTTCACTTGGAAATGAACGTCTGCCGTACCGCCATGCACGGCCTTGCCACGCGCGATATCTTTATCCCAATCGTAGAGATGGATCCGCTGGCCGTCGATGAGCAGCTCGATCTTCTCGCCCGTGATCTCGCCGAACGCGGTGTTGTTGTCCATCAGCCCTTTGTTGATGGGGAACACTTTGAATACGTAGTCGCCGTCAGCCGGGAACTCGTGCTGCACCACCAGGCCGCCGCGCGTGCCGAACGGCAGCCCCTCGATGTGATAATCCTGCGTCGTGTCGGATGCCACGCGATAGGTGGCAAGCGCCGGCTCGTTTACATCGCCCAGCGCGATGCGGCTGATCTTGGCGGCCGCTGTAGTGTAGCCTTCCAGCAGCGCGGGTGACAACGATAATGCACCCGCGATGTTGTCGAACCCCCGCGTGGAGTCGTCCGACGGCAGGTACTTGGTCGGATCGATGTCCAGCGCCAGCATGTCATGGATGACGTTTGCATATTCGGTCCGATTCAGGCGATGCAGCCCGGGAGGCGGTAGGTGGGTGGAGGCGCTTTTGTCCAACTCGCCTTCGAGCCACGCGACCATCGATTCATACGTGGTCCAGTTCGGCCGCGGCATCCCGGCGGGCGGCATCATGCCGGACCGCAGCTTGCGCACCACCAGCTCCCACTTTTCGGCCTGGTCGGCAACGTGTGCGGTGTCCAGCTTGTCCAGCTCCAGGTCGGCGGTCTTCAGCTTCTCGTTATGACAGGTGACGCAGTATTGGTTGAGAAGAGCGCGCTCCGCCGAGGCGTCGGGGACCTGCGCCGAGAGCACGGTCACAGCCGCGATGAAACCGACAGCATACCGTATCTTCATGGATCTGTCCGCGCCGGGTCCGGCCGGGCCGTCTTTTAGCTCTGCCTCTATCGAGGATACCGCCCCTCTACTGATATCGCAATTGCTCCTGCCATTGTCCGCAATCCGTCCATAGGATACAGCGGCTCGGCTGTAGAGCCGATCACGACAGCAGTCTCGTAGCAAGATTTTGAGGGTGCGTGCGCCGCACGGTACGTGCACAACTTACTGGCGGATCACGGTCACAGGCCCGTGCGCGCCTAGTGACCTTTCATGGTACTACCAGGGGCGTAATCGGACCGCCAGGTAATCTGCGCGACCTCAAAATCCCCGGTAGACTTTCCGCCCCTGGTTGGAGCCCGTTGTCACCACGAACTTTCGAAATCCGCATAGCTCCTCGGAGATCGGCTTCGTAGGCTGGGCCCAATCGCGTTTGAGCGAGCGCAAAGACACTCTGTCTGCGTCTCGCCTATCATCGGTGGATTGTCTGTCCTGGGCGCGATGCGAACACAACAGTTATACAGCAGCAAGCTGCAAACGTTGCGGCTCGCAGCGGAGATGGCCGGATGAGGCGCCGCGGCGAATCCGGTTTCGCGCTGCTGCTGGTCTTCGTGCTAGCCGCCGCGATCGCCATGGCCTTCTATGTGGAGATACCACGCGTCGCCTTTGAATCGCAACGAAACCGTGAACAGCTCTTCATCGATCGCGGCCTCGAGTACAAGCGAGCCGTCCAGCTCTTCTATCGCAAATACCGCACTTATCCTCAAACTCTGGACGATTTGCAGACCACACGCAATATCCGGTTCCTGCGCCAGCGCTACGCGGATCCGCTCACGGGCCAGGATTACCGCTTGCTGCACGTAGGCCCAGGCGGCCTACTTACCGATTCGTTGACTCAGCCCGCCAATCCGCTCCAGCCCGGCAAGGACGAAGGATCGAACTCCGCGGGCGCGAACTCCACCAGCGCCTCAACAGGTCCGGACGGTCAGCCGATGGAGCCCGTAGATCCTATGAACATGGCAGCGAGACGGCCAAGCGATCGCATTATGCCAACCAGTGGCGCCTTACCGGAACCCGATCAAAACCAGGAACCACCCCCGGACCAGTACCCCGGTCAAACGCCGATTCCCGGACAGCCTTTCCAACCCCAGGATCCCTCGCAGCCACTGCAAAATACCGGGCAGCGGGGGCAGCCCACTCCTTACGCAGGTCAACCGGGTGCTCCTGGTATGCAACCGAATCCCGGTCAGTACAATCCCTCCTCTCAGAATCCTGCACAGCCGTTGCAAGGGGCGGCTGGCGATGCACCGCAGCAGGCCCTGCCGCAACAGAGTCAAGCTGCGAATCCCAACCAGCAGATCCCGACCACGCCGAGCCAGCCACCAGCCTCCGTTGCGGGCTTATTCGGCGGCATGGCGGGCGGAATTGTCGGTGTCGCCAGCAACGCGGAGGGCAGGGGCATCCACGTGGTCAACGACCATAGCAAATACAAAGAGTGGGAACTTATCTACGACGTCAGGAAGGACAAAACGGCTATGGGCGGCATGACATTCCGCCAACAGCCTCAAACAAACGGAGCACCCGGCATGAATGCACCTTCTCCAAGCCCGACGACTACAGCTAAGTAATTGTGAAAGAATCTGCACCGCCGCGCGTAACCGGGAGTTCGCGCGCTGTCAAATGCTTTACCTCGAGGGAGGCTCTGTCCAGGAGGTCAGCGGAGGGACGCGAAACGAAACTGTTTGTAAAGTTTTTTGTAGGTTACTTGCCCTAGCGCAAAGGTACCAAGGCCCGTTCCTGCTATTAGTGGTCCTGAGAGAGAGCGTTCAGCCGAGGGCAGATTCCTTTCAGGGGCCTCGGCGAAATGGAAATTCCTCGGCTGCGATTACAAAGAGGACCTGATGAGAAAAACGAACAGCAGTACATGGGTGGGCGTAATTGCGCTGACTTTTGGTCCGAGTCTGATCGCGCAAGCGCAGAGCTGGTCTTACGCCGGTAGCACGGCAAACAGACGCGCCAGTTACACCGCGACCTTGCTCAGTAATGGGGAGTTCCTGGTGGCATTCGCGGCTGGGTGAAAGAGAACAAATTGGGAAGAGGAGTGACCATGAAGAGATTCTCGTGTGCGTTGTTCGCGCTGACGGCTGTGCTCGTAAGCATCCGGTCGCTCTCGGCCCAGGTTCAGGGGCAATGGAAAAGTACCGGGGCCTTGCAGAGCGCTCGCGAGTTCAATGCGCAGTTGCTGATGATCAATGGCAAGGTCCTCTCGGTGGGGGGAGTCGACAACAGCGGGAATCTTCTCGCTTCCGCCGAAACCTTTACCCCCAGTCTCGGAGCCTGGGCACTCACCGGCAGCATGGCGGAAGCCCGCCAGCAGTTTCCGGCCGTCCTGCTCCCAAGCGGAATGGTCCTGGTCTCGGGCGGGCTCGGCGCCGCCGGCACGGTGTTGGGTGGGGCGGAATTGTACGATCCAACGATGGGGACATGGTCGCCGGCGGGCTCTCTTTCGGTGGCGCGCTTTAGTCATACGGCGACCCTGCTCCACAGCGGGGAAGTGTTGGTGACCGGCGGCTGCACGGCGAGCACCTGTAGCACCGACACGGCGGTGAGCGAACTCTACGATCCGGCCACGAACAGTTGGTCCACCACGGGCAGCCTCAGCACCGCACGCTATTACCACACAGCCGTCCGGCTGCAGAGCGGGGAGGTATTGGCTATCGGAGGTTCCACCGGCGCCGCCACCACTTCCTGCGAACTCTACAATCCTTCCACCCGTACGTGGAGCAATGCGGCCAACACCAATGTTGCTCGTTACCTCAACGGCGCCACACTCCTTCCGGATGGCAAGGTTCTGATCACGGGCGGTACCCAGTCTCACTACCCCATAAATTCAGCGGAACTCTACGACCCCTCCGCCAACACGTGGACCCTAACCGGGAACATGGCGACCGGGCGTTACGCTCACACGGCCACGCTTCTCACCGATGGCACCGTTTTGGTGGCGGGGGGCGTGGGGCAGCCAATTGGATGCGGAACTACTTGTTATACCTCCACCGCTACGGCAGAGATCTACGACGAAGCCGCCGGTAAATTCACTCCCACGGGCAGCCTCAGCGAGGCGCGAGCGTATCACTCGACGACCCGGCTGGGGAACGGACGGGCATTGGCGGACGGCGGCACCGGCGTCGTTATTAATGTCTTGGGCACCGCCGAGATTTTAACCCCACTGACCACGACGTTTTCTGCTTCCAGCCTGAACTTCGGCTTCCTACAGATCGGACTCACCAGCGCTTCCCAGACGGTAACGGTGACCAACGTCAGCAGTCACTCGGTCACATTCGCCAGCATCGCCGGCAGCGGCGACTTTTTCCAGAGCAACACCTGCCCGCCTACGCTGGATGCCGGCCTGAACTGCACGATCACGGTGACCTTCACGCCAACCGCAGCGGGAATCCGCAAAGGAGCGGTGACCCTCAACGACAATGACCCGGGCAGCTCCACTCAGACCATCGCGCTCGTCGGTATCGGCGAGGTCAACGCGATCTCTTTTTCACCGGGTAGCCTTCACTTTCCGGGCCAAGCGCCCGGCGTTGGCGGCCTCATGAGCGTCACCCTCATCAACGACGGGAATGTGGCGGTGGACATCACGGGCATCGCCATCTCTCCGGTCAACGCTACTTTTATCCAAACCAACAACTGCCCGGCCACGCTCAACGTCCAGCAGAGTTGCGTGTTGCAGGTCACTTTTAGGCCGCCCGATACCGGATCGTATAAGGCGACGCTATCCGTTACAGACAATAGTACGAACAGTCCTCAGACCATGTCCCTTACCGGCATCGGTCTGAACAATTGATGCGACTTGGGACGTGTCAGGACTGCGTAGGATTCTAGTCCCCGCAGCGTCCAAAATTCCGATTGGCACCCTCGTCCTGCACGGTCCCGCTAGTGCCCCCGCCATCAATCATGCACGAGTGGGCGCTCTGGAGCCTCGCAGACGCATATAGCGAACGGCCAACGTCGTAATCGGCGCCGTGCGGCGAAGGTTATTGCGCTAATTCTGGGGGCTAGCGGGCGAATCCATTCGACGAATCGTCGCCTGCCTGCTCGACATCGTCCCCATCAAGCTTCGCTTCCCCTTCGAAACCCGGGGCATTCCCGCGATTGGTACACCGTATCAAACGCGCTTGCCCAAACTCACTGCCCAACGGGGGCCGGTGCTCCTGGAACCGGGGGCTCAGGTTTTATCGCGGCAGCCGTATGCTCTGGAGCAGGGGGCTGCGGCTTTATCGCGGCAGCCGGTGCTCGTGGAGCCGGGGGCTGCGGCTTTGCCGCATCAGCCGCATGCTCTGGAGCGGTGGCCGGCGGCTTATGCCGCAATTCAATCTGGCTGCCTGTGCCGATGGCGATCATGCGCAAGTTCTCGTCGGTCACTTCTTTTCCACGCACAATGTGCGGCGTGATGGCGAATACGATCTCTTGGTTCGTGCGTTCTCTATTGTCCTGCGAGAAAAAGTACCTGAGGATCGGAAGCTTGCTGAGCCAGGGATAGCCGCTCATCGATTGCGTCTCTGAGTCTTGCAGAATGCCGCCCACTAGATTGACTTCACCATCGCTCAGGCGAGTTTCATGGTCGATCCGGCGCTGGCCAATCACTGGTTGTGTGATTCCGCCAATGGTCTGCTGACCGGTGACCGAGGAGATCTCCAGCGACATCTTCAGGGTGACTTCCTGGTCCGAATGAATGTGTGGAGTAATGTCGATGTTCACACCGACATCCAGATACTGGAATTGAGTGCTGACCAGAGGACTCACGCCGGTTCCACCGACCGCGCCCGCGAACGAGCCGGTGGCTATCGGCACGCGGTCGCCGATTCTCAGCGTGGCCTTTCCGTCGTTCAACACTCGAATCGATGGGTTTTGCAAAAGCTTGGTGTTGCTGTCTGTCGCCAGCGCAGTGAACGAGCCCCCGGAGACGCTGAACGCAAAATTGCCCAAACTGAATCCGCCGGCTCCGGTATTTGCATTGATGCTCGGCAAGACGCCTACGCTAACGGAGGTCGGCACGGTGGACCCTAGCGTACGTACCTTATCGCGGCTTACCTCCATCACCGCCAAGTCGATCACGACCTCAGACTTAGGCTTGTCGATGTCGGACAGCAGCTTGTCTATCAGGATCATCTGGTCCGGCGTCGCGCGCACCACCAAGGCATCTTGTCCCTGGAGCAGTTGAACGCGGGTGACGTCCAGCATTTGGCGGATCGTGGTGGCCGCTTCTTGTAGCTCGGCCTGGGTCGCGAGATTGCGAAGGTAAAACGTCTTCATGACGTTCGGCTCAAGCTCTTTGCGTTTTGCGGCTGAGTCTGTGGTGACAAAAATCGTGTTCGCCAATACAGGATGCCAAATAGTCTTCGACTGGAGGCGAACCATGTCGAGCGCCCCGCGCAGGGTCACATCGGTGAGATCGATGGTGATTTTTTGCGGCCGGTAGTCCGGATCGATCAGTACGTTCAGCCCCGCAAGTTTGGCGATGGTCCTGTAAGCGGTGTCCGCATTCGCCGTCAAGTGCAAGGTAATGGGAGCGTTCGAGAGAGGCTGCAGTTCCAGCGCGTCGGCAAGATCCGCCGTGCCCTTCGCAAGCGGCGAATCGAGCTTCGGCGCCGACTTCTGTTGCTCCTTACGGCGGATCATCTCGGTCGTAAGCCGCAGCTCCTGCTGCGCAATAAAGCTCGTATTGTCGATCTCCACCGCCCGCTGGAAGTGCGTCAATGCTTCCGCCAAAGCGCCTGTATCTCGCAAGAGTTGCCCAGTATGGACGTGCTGCTGGGCGGCGCTGAAGCGCAGACGCGTATAGGCGGCTAAATACTTGGCATTGTCGGGTACGAGATCGTGAGCCTGCTTGTAATAGGTGTATGCGGAATCCAGGTTTCCCTGGTGCTCGTCATGGTCTCCGTGCTTATACGGGTCGCTTCCACGATCCGCGTAGGCGGGCACGCTCAACACGCTGAGGACGATCGAAATAACCAACCATTGATGCTTCACCATGCTGCCTGTCTTCACCAATCTGGGTCGTTGTTTAGAATATCCATTCTTACCTATTGGCTCACGCACCTGTTTGCGCTTGCGCAAGGACAGACGGCGCAGAACTGGGTTTCCTTGGTCCTACACCGTTAAGAAAACGTAGCATCCGTACTAAGTTTGGTACGCCCAAGTAGTACTGTGTCGCTCAGGCCGAGGGGTGAGGTGGAGTTAAATACGATTTTTTTGCGATGTCTTGCGCGATTTGCTTAGGGGCAAAGAAGGTTAGTAAGTGGGACGGTAAGATTAACGTCCGGGGACAAAGGAATTACGCAGCGGCGCAAGCGTCACTTAGCGCCGTGCTGGTTGGGATACAAGGATACGCCGGCACTGCCGGTTACGCAGGAGGATGCATGACAAGGAGAAACATGAGCACCGCTTGGTTAGTGGTGGTGCTGGTCTGTTTAGCGGCGCTATCGGCGAACGCGCAGTCATTCAGGGTGCAATGTCCAACGAGTACCATTACTCACCCGTCACTCAACAATAACGCCGAACCGGCGTACACCGGGCCGACGACCCTGGCGCTCAATGCCAACCAGTTTTATGCGCCAACCGCGAATGTGAACGGCGCGATCAAGTGCCAGCAGGTCTCGGGCGGCGACGGTTACTCGACGATGGCCAACGGCGTGCAAACTTTCATGTTCTCCTTTGGACCGCTATCGGGGCTGGCGGACATCGCCAACGGCCAGCCTGGCACAGAGTTCCCGAGCGTGTTCAATACCGTCGCCCCGCAAATCCTACTGCCGGGCGACCCTGCCACCACCGATGGGATAGCGGCTAACACGTGGCCGACGAGTTGGGGCGGCTTTCCCCTCTCGACCGCCGGGTTTACCTGGAATGGTGCGGTGGGATTGGAGCCCGACATAGCGAACCTCGTCAGCATCTACGATATCTCCCAGGGCACGAGCGGGAATGCGGTTTATGTTCAATTGAACGCTCCCCTCGGCCTGACGACCGGAGCTTCTGTGATTATCTCCGGGACCGGCGGCGCGCCTCCTGCGGGCTATGACGGCACCTGGACCGTCACCGCCGCCAACTTCGTGTTCCCAACCGCCGGCATCCCTGGCGTGACCAACTACGCCTTTACGCCCAACTTCAATTTCACGTTCACGATTCCGACAGCTACGGGGCTGCCTGACATTCTCGAATCTCAGACGGCGACGGCAGCGACTCCCCCGGTGCTGGATGGGCACGTGGATCCCCGCCAAATCATGGACATCGGCGTCATGAACGGCAACATCCCCGCTCCGCTGGTTGCCTTCGACGAAGACGACGAGATGTTCCTCACCCTGACCAACGTCGGCATGATCATGCGCCCGGACCTGTTCGAGCAGCACACCATCCACTTCCACGGTTATCCGAACGCTTCGTCGGTCTATGACGGTGTGCCGGACGCCTCGGTAGCCATCAACATCGGCGGCAGCTTCACGTATTATTATCTCGCGCCGGATGCCGGCACCTACTTCTGGCACTGCCACATCACGCCTCCCGAGCATCTGCAGATGGGTATGGTCGGGCAGTTGTATGTTCGGCCGCGGCAGAACCGGGTACCCATCACAAAGACCCTATATCAGGGTCTCGTGGAGCAGCAACTCGACTTGCGCACGGCCTGCAATCCCAGCGCGGACATCCTGTGCAGCGCAACTCTACCGGCGGGTGGCGATAACGGGCAAAAAGGAGGCTTCGTTTGTACAAACGCGCTGTGCACCGGTTCTGGGACTGTGACGAAGATGTTCACGTACAACGACGGCGACGGTTCCACTGCTTATGACGTCGAATATCCCCTCCAGATTCACGGGTTCGATCCTAACTTCCACTTTGTGGGCATGACCTTCAATCCGGAAATGTTCGTCGATATGAAAGACAAGTTCTTCCTGCTGAATGGCCGTAGCTATCCCGACACGGTGACGCCTGGCCCCATGGCTACGCAGTCGTCGGATGGCAGAGTGCACTACGGGCAGCCCATGCCCGCGATCATCAACATTCCCGCTGGTGGCAGAGCTCTTCTGCGCATCGCGGACCTGGACGTTTCCGAATACCAGACTCTGGCATCGCTGGGGGTTCCCATGAAGGAAGTTGGCTTCAACGCCAAATTGCTGCGGGATCAGGAGGGGAACAATCAGGCGTTTTACACCAACTCCATTACGCTGGGCGGCGGCGAGTCGCTGGATGTGCTGTTGGATGCCAGTGACGCAGGCTGCGGGTCCACTGGCTGCGCGGCGACTTTGTATCCGGCAGGCAGCACCTTCTACCTGTACACGCCCAATCTGGATCATCTTTCCAACGATCAGGAGAATTTCGGCGGACTCATGACCGAGGTTCACATTTGCGCGAGCGTGACCGGTGGCAACACCTACGGCAACACCTGCAACTAGGAGAACGGCAATGAGAGCAACGAAAATGACCAAATCGATCTTGATCGCACCACTGTTTCTGGCCCCGTTGTTCCTCGCGGCCGTGGCTCATGCTGCCGTTCCTGGAATCACCGGCCCGACCTTCAACTTGACGGCGCAAACCGCTTTCCTCAATCAGCCGGACGGGTCGTCGGTTTACGCCTGGGGTTACGGCTGTAACGGTAATCCGACGGGCACTGCCCCGGCGGCCCTAACGGTAACTTGCCCTTCGATGCAGGTTCCCGGCCCCACGATGATTGTGACGGAAGGACAGACAGTCACGGTCAATCTACTGAATGGTCTTCCCGCGGCGGCCGGCAACACCTCGATTCTATTTCCAGGCTTTGTCGTGACAGCTTCGGGCGGGGTGCAAGGCCTGTTGACGCAAGAGGCGGCACCTGCCGGCACCGTAACCTATACGTTCGTTGCCAACTCGCCAGGAACGCATGCCTATTACAGCGGCACGCAAGGCGACCTGCAGGTTGACATGGGCCTATACGGCGCAGTGGTTGTGCTTCCTGCCACCATTCCGGCCGCCTGCTCCGCTGGCCTGCCAACGACGGCTCCAGGAAATAATGCGGCAGCTAAGACGGCCTGGGGGGAATCGGATTTCCGGCTCGCGGCGGCCGCCTTCGACAACCCCAAGTCCTGCTACGACCGGGAGTATTTGTTCCAGTGGTCCGAGATGGACGCCAATATTCACAAGACGGCACTGGCGCAGGTCACGGCTTTGAACGGATGCACCGCCGGAGCCCCCGGATGCAGCCTCAACGTCCCGACCGAGCCTTACCATCCCGCTTATTTCCTGATTAACGGACGCTCCATGCCCGACCTTATGGATGCGAACTTTGCGGCCGAATATCCGCACCAACCTTATAACGGGAATCCTCACATGCATCCAGGCGAAATGACCCTGGTTCGCACCATCGGCCAGGGCCGCTGGCAGCATCCGTTCCACGAGCACGCCAACCACGTGCGCATTCTGGCCCGCGACGGGAACATGCAATTGGCTCCCGATGGAACCGATCTCGCTGGACTTCTGATGTTCAACACCGACACCACTCCGGGAGAGTCGTTCGACGGGATTTTCTACTTCACCGGCAGAGGGTTGAACTGGGATCCCTACGGCCACCATCCCGGTGATACGAGCGATCCTCTAGGTTCGCTTTCCTGTACTGCGGATGCCAACGGCTACAACACGGGAGCCCCCACGGCGGTCAATTATTACGAGTGGTGCCAGGACCATAATAAGCCGCTGGAAGTTGCTCCCAACGGCGATGTTGCCGCCGGCGGCCCAGCTACGCTCCCGAATCCCAACATTTTCACCAACGGCGCCTGGTACGGGGGCACTCCCTATCTAGGCCCAGATGCCACCCTCCGCGGCGGTGGGACGCAGGCCTGCGCCAGCACGACCGGAAGCACTGCGGCCAACCAAGCATCCACTTGCTCCGATTTGCAGCCATCCAACATTCAGGCCAATCCAGCCAGCGAGCGCGGTTGGGCTTATATGTGGCACTCCCATAACGAGCGCGAGATTACCACTAACAACGTTTTCCCCGGCGGAATGCTGATGATGATGCTGGTCGACACCCGGGAATTTGTGATTGATGAGTCCCAGTAAAGCAATGAGTCCAACTGACTACGAAAAGCGAGATACGACGATGCCTACGAACTATTTCAAATCTACTTGCAAGACGCTGTTACTGGGAGTTGGCGTTCTTCTGATGGGTGCGGCGGCGGCCTTCGGTCAGCAGCAAGTGAATCTGAGCGCCGGGCCTGCTTTGGCGACGATGCCCGACGGCACCCAGGTGCCGATGTGGGGCTACAGTTGTGCGGCCTTGACCCCGCCCGCGACCTCGACGGCGACCTGCGCCCCGTTGAATACGAGCGGCGGCTGGTCACCGGTCGTGATTACGGTTCCCACGGGAGCAACGGGTGGACTGACGATTAACCTTACGAACAATCTGCCCGTCCCACCCGGTGCGACATCGGGTATCCCCACCTCAATCATGATCGTGGGACAGGTCGGCGGCGGTCTGGGATCCTCGCGCACCACCACGATCAGCCCGACCCACGGCCCGCAGTCGGTCACCTGGACCACGGCGAACACCGGACCGACGAACGTGCCCCCGCCGCAAGGGCCGCGCGTACAATCCTTCGCCACTGAAGTGGCGGCGGGAGCGACAACCGCGCTTACCTGGGGATACCTCAAGCCCGGCACCTATCTGCTGGAATCCGGCACGCACCCGTCCATCCAGGTTCCCATGGGCCTGATTGGAATGCTGGTAGTCACCGCCGCGCCAACGGCGACGGCCGGTGTCGAGACGGCAGCCGGCACAGCCTATCCCGGCGTTAGCTACGATGCCGAAGTTCCCATGATCTTCAGTGAAATCGATCCGGTTCAGAACAACCTGGTCTACACTGCAGTCAATCTTCCCGGATTCAGCGAGACCACGGTGTGGTCCGGCCAGCCTGGCGGCTGCGGCAATCCTTCAACGGCTAACTCCGGCAACTGCTATCCCCCGGCGGTAAACTACACGCCCCTGTATTACCTGATTAACGGTGTCGCATTCAATAAGACGAGTGCGTCCGCCTCGCTCTTCCCGGTGACTCCGGCAGCGATTGCGCCGGCTTCAGGCACAGGTAACGTTCTGGTGCGCATGGTCAACGCCGGCTTGAAAATGCACGTGCCTGCGATTGTCGGATCGCAAGTTGCTGGAGCGACGGGAGGGACCAATCCCATAGTTACCGGCTTCAAGGTCATGGCCGAAGACGGCAATCCGCTGCCGGGCGTTCCCAAGATCAAGAGCGAAGTGTTCATGGCCGCGGGCAAGGTTTATGACGTGATGATCAATGGACAGGCGACGTCTAGCACTGGCATCGCGCCTTACTCGTCAGCGCTGCCTATCTACGACCGCGAGCTGAGCCTGTCGGGGAATGCGACCGCTCGCGACGCAGGCATGCTGGCGTATATCGGCATCAATAACTCCACACTACCGGTAAACACAGGCACCGGTCCGCTTGCAGCCGCGGTTGCCCGCCCGGATACCTACAACGCCCTGGTTGCCGGAGTGACGCTTACCGTGTCGGATCCGGCGAAAGGCGTAATCGCCAACGACACAAACGTTTATGGCGTTCATCTCCTAACACCGGCCGCCAACGGAACGGTAACGCTCCTCGCCAACGGCACGTTTACTTACGTTCCCACCGGAACTGCTACGTCAGACTCGTTCACCTATTGCGCGAACGGGACTGTTACTGGGACGACTTGCTCGTCCGGTCTCACCGCCTCGGTGGCACTGAATGCATCGAACATCACGGATAGCGGCATCACCTGTACTGGCGGCACGTTCAACGCGAGCATCGCCACGTACCTGGCCATCAAGACCCCGGGTGTTCTGGCGGGTTGCACGGACGGAGCGAAGTTACCTCTTACGTTAGCGACTTCATCGATCACCGCTGTCTCAGGGGGGATGACAGTTCTTCTTGACGCGAACGGTGGGTTCACCGCCATCGCGCCCGCTGCGGGCACCTACACGTTCATGTTCAAGGCGCAGAATTCCCTGGGAACGCTCAGCGCGGCCACGATGGCAACGGTAGTCTTCCCTCCCGGCAGCGGCCTGACAGTTAACGTACTAGACGGATATGATAAAACGACTCAAATCCAAGACTACCGGTGGATCATCGAGGAAGACCGCACTTTCTACATCAACCCGGCCTGCGATTCGAGTCCTGCGACGGCGGGCTGCGGAATAGGCACAGGCGCAACGGAAATTGTCCCAATCCTCGGGACCAATTTCCACACCAGTTACATGCCCTATGTGGCGCAAGGCTGCACAGGACCGGTGTCCTGCGAAGCGGGTCAGACGGCTTTCAATCCAGCCACCGGGAATCACGATCCAGTAGTCTGCGATGTCGGCAATGGCCAATGCCGGCCCGATACCACCGGAAACGGAATGACGGCCGTGATGCCCGGCGCGGTCGCGTTGGATCCGACCAAGCGCTATTACATCTCCATACTTCCAGGCGACGCAGCGAACCCGTTTATCGCAGGCGCTACAAAGGGCCCTGCCTGCACGAGCTCGGGCGGCGTTAGTACTCCCAACCCCAATTGCGGCCACGGCATGGGCGGCGCTCCGATCGCGGCAGGCCAGACCGCCGTCACGATTCTGACGCAGCCTTCGCCCTACCCGCCCGGAAAGCTCTCGGTGATGGTGTTTGAAGACGACTTCCCGCTGAACGGCGAGCAGGATAGCGGCGGTGGGGTCGACGTGCTGTCGCCACAAGAACCAGGTCTGGGCGGCTTCCAGATCCACCTTTGGGACGCCATGGGCGGTAACGGCGACTTTACCGGGCAGATGACCTACGATATGTTCAACCAGCCGCTGACCAACAGCCTGGCCGGAACAATAGACCCGACCACGAGCTATGACGCCTGCCCGATTGGCGTGAATCAGCGGAGCGCCACCACCGGAGCGAACCCGACAACACTGTCAACTGATCCGACCGCGACCGGCATCACCGGCATGGTCGTGACCTGCCCGAAGTACGAATCGGACGGAAAAACCCTATCCCCACTGGCTGGGCAGGCGATCATCGCCAACCTCATGCCCGGCAGATGGGGCGTCATTGCCTCGCCCGGAGCCGACCGCATTGCCAGGGGCGAAGAGTGGCTCCAGACCAACACGCTAGACGGCCAAAAGGCCCACGACGTTTTCACCAGAATCGGCGAGCCCAGCTACTTCCAGGAGTTCGGACCGGCCTCCTACCACGTGACGATAGGCTTTGCCAACCCGGCGATCATCAATGCTCGCCACCCATATATTTGCGCCGGCACAGACCCGAACAGCCCACAGCCTGGCACTCCGTACACTTGCAACAATACGATCACAGGCAAAGTCACCGGCGAGCGCCTGAGCCGCACACCGGACGAGAGGCTCTACAGCAGCGGTACGCACGACGCCTACTATTGGTCCCAATGCTATGTGAGCTTTGGAGATCCCGACGGCGAAGATTTCGCCTTCACCAAGTGCAACGGCGACGGGACGTTCACGCTCTCGCACCTTCCCCCTGGCGATTGGAGAGTCACTGTCTTCGACCAATGGAACGATCTGCTGGTGGACGGCCTTTCGACGCCGGTAGGAATCGCTGCTAGCGCTTCAGGAACGACCGTCAACATGGGCGACATCGCGTCTACCCAGTGGGAAGCCAACCTCTACACCCGCACCTTCATCGACGACAACAAGGATGGCATTTCGCAGTCGACCGAGGCTGGAATTCCATTCGCCAACGTAGCCGTCCGCCTGCGCGACGGCAGCCTCGAAAACCTTCTGGTCACCGATTTCACCGGTACCGCCAACTTCAACGAGACCTTCCCGCTGTTTGCGTGGTACACGGTGGAAACCGATGTAACGCGTTACAAGAATACGGGTACCCACGTGGTGTATGACGTCGGCGGTCCCGCCGACGGCTCCGCGTCCTGTGGTACAACCGGCTATCCGCCCTGCGGAAGCTCCACGATCGGCAGTCACCTCGCGAATACCGCGGAAATCGTCTCCGTACCGACCAACCTGCGTGTACCAGGATCGGTCTATTGCGCCGGAGCGGACTGTACCGGTAAGTCGATTCAAAATGGCCCGGGCGCCAGTGACCCGCCCAGTAATTGCACGACTAGCACCGGCAACCCCCCTCTTACGACTTGTTCGACTCAACTTTCCTCCGGCCGCATCGATAACCCGTGGACTGGCGGAGTGGAAGGCTGGCAAGGATTCCCCGGCCAGAACAATTTCCTCGAATTTGGCAAGGAACCCTACATCGCTGGCGAAAACGGCGGGATCAAGGGTCATGTCATCTATGCGTCCACCCGTCCTTTTGACGATCCGCAGCAATTGGTTCAGACGCAGTGGGTGCCTCTGGTTCCCCACGTCAAAATTAACCTCTACCAGGAGGGCTTTGCCTCGGACAACGTAACTCCGACGCTTACTTTGGTGGATAGCACCCAGACCAGCAGTTGGGACGATTATGCGCAGGGCTTCCGGGCCGATGGCGTCACGCCCAACATGAACTGCCCGGGCCAAGGCGCGAACTCCGGCGCAATTCCGGACCTGTTCTTCTTCTCGCTGTATAACCAGCCCAACTATCTCAATTTCTATGCCTCCCAGCACGGCGGGCCTCCACTGACCGCGCTGCCGAACAACTCGCAATTCAAGTGCTACGATGGCATGCACAACTGGAACCAGATCCAGCCTGCGCCTTACGACGGCATGTACCAGTTCCCCAGCGTGACGTCGATTGATCCGACGACTGGAAAGCCGAGCGGCACCAATTGCACCATTTGCTCGCCAGACCCCGTGCCCGCGCCAGATTTGTATGCCGGCATTCCCATGCTTCCCGCCGGCAAGTACGTGGTGGAAGTGGTTCTGCCTCCCGGCTATGAGCTGGTGAAGGAAGAAGACAAGAATATTCTGATCGGCGACAACTTCATCGCGCCGGTCACTCAGCAATTCGGCGGCCTCGGCAACATCTTCATCACTCCCGACCAGGCTTCCGTGGCGTCCAGCCAGCAATATCCCGGGCCGGGCTACAACGCAAACAACGCCCAGGATCCGACGCAAAGCTTAGGCGCTTCCCAGCAAAACAATATCGTCCCCGGATTTATCCCTGAGCCGATCTGGCCGTGCGTCGGCGAAGCCCGCATTGTTCCCGACTACATGAGCATTTTCCCACAGTCCCACCAGGTAGCGCCGTTCGCCGGAGCCACCCGCAACCTGTGCGACCGCAAGGAAGTGACCCTGGCCGACCAGGCCGGCGCCATCGCCAAGTTCTACATCTATACGTCGACCCACATCGCCTCCAAGTTCACCGGCGGCATCACGGACGACTATACGTCGGAATTCGATCCCTTCTCGCCGCAGTTTGGCGAAAAATTCGCTCCGCCCAACCTGCCCGTCTCGCTCAAGGATTGGGCCGGCAACGAAATCTCGCGCGTCTATGCCGACCATTGGGGCGCCTACGACGGCATGACTTACTCCACTTGGGAAGTCAACCCGCCGAACCCCACCGGCTATTCGCCAAACATGATGGTGGTTTGCATGAACGATCCGGGCCCCATCCCCGGCCCCGGCGGAACCATGATTACCGACCCGGCGTATACGGTAGGCTACAGCCAGTTCTGCTATGAACTGCCCTTCATGCCAGGGACCACGCAGTATCTGGATACGCCGGTCGTCCCGACGTCCGCGTTCGCGGGTGCAGGGTACAACAATGTCGATTGCGCGTACCCGTCCCTCACGCCGGCCATCGCGGAAGTAGATGGCGATCAGGTCGGCCCGTGGGTCAGCGCGGCAGGCAAGACCCTTACAATCACGGCACTCGGCGACCAGGTGGTGCCGAACTATGCCTACTCGGGGCCATCGGCTACTACGGCTCCGTTCAATCAGAAGACCATCACTCGCCACTACGGTTTTGGCGCTACGCAGGGGACCGGAAGTGTGACCATCGGCGGGATCAATGCTCCAGTAACCATGTGGAGCGACAGCCAGATCACCGTAACGGTGCCCACCGGCGTGTCGAATTGCGCCGTTCAACAGCAGGCGCAGTACGGCGGCTCAACGGCGCAGTGCGGACAGCTCGTCATCACGGCGAGTACCGGCCAACAATCGATCGACACCGTTACCGTTACGATTGGCGGCTCGACACCGACCCACGTCGCCGCCTCGGCTTCGATCCAGAGTGCGATTGACACCGCCCATCCGGGTGACTTGATCATCATTGACCCGACTTGTCCCGCAGCATGCACGACCGACGTGGCTACTTCTACTACTGTCGGCACCGTGACTACAACTAGCACTTCCAACACCAACGCGGCCCACAACGAGCTTCTGCTGATGTGGAAGCCTGTCCGGCTGCAAGGCGTCGGCGCGGCCTCCAGCATTATCAATGCGAATACTCAGCCGGCAGGCAAGCTGGATGTATGGCGCCAGCGCGTCAACTGTCTGTTCGGCTTGAATCTCAATGGCACGCCCAACACTGGCGCTGGAACCCCCAACCAGTTTGATCCGACTGGATCAGTGAGCTGCCCGGGCACCGGCTGGAACTACTTCGTGGAGACTCTTCCCACCAATGCCCAGGTAGATCCGCTACCGTCAGAGGCTGTTCTTGGATGGGACGCTACGCTAAACGGCAACCTGGCCCAGTTGTTGCAAGAGCCATCCCTGATGGGGGCGCTTGAAGGCGCAGGAATCACCGTATTGGCGAAGGGAGTCAACTTCCCTGCAGGCGTCAGTGAGTTTGCAGGCCAAACTGAGGGGACGTTCCCGACCGGCACCACCCTGCTCACCGGCCCTGTGAACGCCGCCGGTGTCTACACGAACGGCACGGGCGATAGCAATCCCCTTTGCGTTCCTAACGGGACAAATCCGTTCCCCAGCAACTACATGTGCAACCCTTCGAGCATCGACGGGTTGACCATTACGGACAGCTCCCAGGGCGGCGGAGGCATCTTCGTTCACGCCTGGGCGCATAACTTGCAAATCGCCAACAACCGGATCTACAGCAATGCCGGAACGCTCTCTGGCGGCATCAACCTTGGCCAGGGTGAATTTGCTCCTCAACAAATTCAGGGATCGACTACGGTCTTGGATCCCGGCTCCTGCGTGGTCGACCCTAGTATCGTCAACAACGCGCAGTTGCCCTATTGCTCAAACGTGAACGTCAACATCCATAACAACAACATCTCGCTGAACTCCTCCACCGGCGACGAGTTGTTCTCCGGCACGCCGGCCGGGGCAGGCGGCATCAGCGTCTGTAGCGGCTCCGACTATTACAAGTTCAATTACAACTGGGTCTGCGGCAATCTGAGCAGCGGCGACGGCGGCGGCTTGGCTCACCTTGGATTCACCTACAACGGCGATATCGAACACAACTCCATCCTGTTCAACCAGAGCCTCAACCCGACCATCCCGGCCAACGGCGGCGGCATCGTGATCATGGGCACGCCCGACATCGCTCCGCCCTGCGGAACGACGACCGATCAGGATTGTGTGTCTGCTCCCAACACGGTTCTCCCCAGCGATGGCGTCGGTCCCAACCTGGTCATCAACGCCAACCTGATCATGGGCAACGCCGCGGAATCCGGAAGCGGCGGCGGCCTGCGTTTGCAGAACGTCAACGGCTCGGACGTGCTGGCCTTCCCGACAACTCCTTCGCAATGGTTTTCGCCTACGATCACCAACAATATCATTGCGGACAACGTTGCCGGCTGGGACGGCGCGGGAGTATCCTTCTTGGACGCGCTCAACGCAAACTTCATCAACAACACGGTGGTTTCCAACTCGACTACGGCCTCGGCAGGAATCCTGTTCACGACGATCGGGGCTCCGCTGGCCAGCTCGGGGGGAACCAATTGCGTGATCGGCACGGAGACCTCGTGTCCTCAAATCGCGGGACTCGTGAGCATCCAGAACAGCTCGGTTTTGCAGGCGAATCTCCCTGCGACCATTACTTGCCCGTCGAACCATTATCAGGGCGCAACCGCAACCAATGGAACATGCCGCACGGTCTCTTATCCGCTGCTGCAGAACAACATATTCTGGCAGAACAGCGCGTACTACATCGGCGTAGGCGCTCTGACCGTGCAATACCAGCAGAATGTGGTTTCGCTCTATACTGCGTTCACCACGAACCTGGCGCCGAATCAGCCGCAAGCTGACGCCACCACACCAAACGGTAACGGCGCAACCATCACGGGAGGCACGGGCGCTTGCGTCCAAGGCGCCAGTTATTGGGACATCGGTGTGCGCGGCGATTTGACTGTCGCCGGCCATGAGTCCGGTGTCACGCTTAACCCCACATATTCGTTGCTAACCAGCTCGAGCGGTTATGACGCCAGTAACACTTCAAACAATCCGAACTTCGTCAGCCAGTATTGCGACGGCGCCCGGACTCCTCCAGAATTTGGACAGTCGGGCTGGGCGGTACCTCCGGGTGTTTCGGATGCCACCGTGCCGAACCCGATCTTCAACCTCACTCCGGTCGCCACGGTCGACGAAGGCAACAACTGGATCAACCTCCGGTGGGGTCCGATCTCGCTGTTGAACCCGGTCACCAATACGGTACTCGGCAACTACGCGCCGGCGGCCGGGTCACCTGCCATCGACAAAATCCCGAGCTCTGAACCGAATTACGCTCTTGTGCCTAGCACAGACTTCTATGGCAACCCGCGGCCGGATCCGGCAAGTCCGGGCATGATCGATATCGGCGCCGTGGAGTTCCAAGCCCCAGCCCCGATTGTGAATTCGATTGCTCCGACAACCGGCTATCGCGGCTACACCGTTCCAGTGACTCTTACTGGCTCCCGTCTGACGGGCGCGACGGCGGTGAACGTCCCGGCTGGATCCGGGATCGCCGTCAGCAACGTGGTCGCAGTGAATGACACGACTGTCACGGCGACTTTCGCAATCGCTCCAACGGCTACCCTTGGCGCCAACAGCATCAGTGTCACTACGCCGCTGGGAACAAGCAACACCGTGGCGTTCACGGTGACCAATCCGCCGGTGCCGACCCTCACTGTGGTAGCGCCCAACACAGGCCTGACCGGCTCAAGCTATGCGGTGACCCTAACCGGCACCTACCTGCAGACAGCCACAGCGGTGACGCAGCCGTCAGTAGTCGTATCCGGAACAGGCGTAACCGTAAGCAACGTGGCCGTGGTGAACGACACCGCGCTCACAGCCACCTTCACAGTCGCGCTTGGCTCAGCCGCTGGGCCGAGGACCGTCAGCGTCAGCACGCTCGGCGGAACCAGCACCGGAGGACCGACGTTCACGGTGACTGTGCCGACCATCACTTCGATCGTTCCCAATACGGGGAATCGCGGCTACAGCTACAATCCGGTGACTTTCACCGGAAGCGGGCTGACCGGAGCCACGGCGGTGAACGGCCTGGCTGGATCGGGCATCACCGTCAGCAACTTGGTCGTAGTGAATGACACAACCGTCACAGCGACCTTCGCAATCGCCGCCAACGCTTCCTTGAGGACCGACATCCTCGGCCTCGCTACGCCCGCCGGAATCACCAACACGCTCGCGTTCACGGTGACCAATCCGCCAACGCCAACCATAAGCACGATAGCTCCCAATACGGGCGTGCAGGGCACCACGGTTCCCGTGACTATTACGGGCACCAGTCTGCTCACAACCTCGGCGGTGACCATCAGTGGAGGTGGCGTCACTGTCAACAGCATTACGCCAGTGAACGACACCACGGTCACGGCAAACTTTGTGATTTCATCGTTCGCCAGCCTCAGTGCGAGGACCGTCACCCTTACCACGCTGGGCGGCACGAGCAACAGTGTGACATTCACTGTGATTCCGCCGACTCCGCCTACGCTGACATCGATCGCGCCTAACACGGGCGTGCGCGGCACCAGCGTACCGGTGACCCTTACCGGAGCCAACCTGACCGGAGGCACGATCGGGATTTCCGGTTCGGGCGTCACGGTTAGCGGAACCCCAGTCGTGACAGCCACCTCGATTACGGCGACCTTTAACATCTCGGCAACGGCCGGGACCGGTGGCCACAATGTCACCGTCAACACAGTGGGAGGAACCAGCAATCCCGTCACGTTCACAGTACAAGGTGCGACCCTAACCAGCATCGCGCCTAATACTGGGTCGCAAGGCGCGGTTGTTCCTGTGACCCTGACGGGCACGAGCCTAACAGGGGCCACGGCCATAAACGTACCGGGCGGATCGGGCATCACGGTGAGCAACTTCACCGCGGTGAACTCGACGACGGTCACGGCTACCTTCACAATCGCAGCGGGCGCTCCGCTGGGCGGTGATGCGATCAGCGTCGCAACGCCGATCGGTACCACGAACACCGTAACGTTCACGGTGGGTGCTGTACCCACGCTGACTTCGATCGCTCCTACCTCGGGCGATCAGGGGACTAACGTTGCTGTGACTCTGAATGGTGCAAACCTGACAGGGGCAACGGCAATTAATGTGCCTGCCGGCATCACGGTCAGCGGACTCACTGTGAATGGTTCCGGTACAAGGGTCACCGCGACCTTCGCCATCTCGGTTAATGCTTCGCTCGGCATAAACCCGGTGTCGGTGACAACGCCGAACGGGACCTCGAACACCGTGAACTTCACGGTTCTGGCCCCAGCGCCGTCGCTGACATCGATCAGTCCGATATCCGGGTTCCGCGGAGCCACGGTACCGGTGACCCTTACCGGGGTCAATTTAACCGGAGCAACCGCCGTCAACGTATCCGGGACCGGCATTACAGTCAGCGGTGTGACCGTAGTGAACAGCACGACGGTCACGGCGAGCTTCGCAATCTCGGGGACCGCCAACTCCACCACGCCGAGAACTGTCAGTGTGACAACGCCAAGCGGTCCCAGTAATACGGTGACGTTCACGGTCCTGGTTCCGACCTTGACCTCGATCAGTCCCAACTCCGGGTTTAGGGGCGGTCTTACCGTTCCTGTGACCATTACTGCCAACGGCGGCCTGACGGGCGCAACGGGGCTGAACATCGGTGGAGGGGGCGGCGGCATCACTGTGAGCAACTTTATGGTGACGAGCGACACTACGGTAACGGCCACCTTTAACCTTTCGGGGGCGGGCACCGGCAACCGTAACGTCACCGTCGCGTTAGTTGGTGGAAATAACAGCAATAACGTGACGTTTACCGTGGTGGCTCCGACTCTGGCTTCGATCACTCCCAACACGGGTCTGAGAGGCGCCAGTGTTCCGGTGACCCTTGTTGCCAACGGTGGCCTAACCGGGTCCACCGGATTGAACATATCCGGCGGGGGCGGTATCACCGTGAGCGGGTATACCGTGTTGAACGACACCACGGTTACGGCGACCCTTAACCTTGCCGCGAGCGCGGGCATCGGCAACCACAACATCAGCGTGGCGGCGACGGGTGGGAACACCAACTCTGTGAGCTTCACGGTGCAGGGGCCGACGCTTGTGTCGATCTCTCCCACTTCGGGAACTCACGGCACGACGGTTCCGGTGACCCTTACCGGGACCAACCTTACGGGCGCTACCGGCGTGACGATGGGAGGTGGCGGCGGCGTCACCTGTACTGTTACTGGTACACCCACTGCCACGACGGTCACGGCGAGCTGCGTGATCTCGAATGGCGCCACCGGAACTAGAAACGTCACTGTGGCGACACCGATCGGAAACGCTAGCTTGTCGTCGGCATTCACCATCAATTAGGCGCTTACGGGCCGGACATCCTCCGGGGTGTCCGGCGCCGTAACAGAAAACGAAGCATCATGATTCGAACAACGATTTTTGCCAACTTACTCCTTTGCGGCGCTCTGTGGGGACAGAGCGCCGAACCTGGATCTGGTGGAGTCCAATCTCCGACCCCGGCGGTGAACCCCGCGGCGGCTCCATACCGAAATCAGCCGGATCGGCTAGCGAAACGAGCGGTAGCGTTTTACCAAGCTGTCTGGGGAATTGAAGCCCCCAGCGTCAAAGCGGTGGAGTCCGGGGTGATCCTTCGCTTCAACTATCGCGTTGTAGACCCGGAAAAAGCCAAGCCGCTGATGGACAAAAAGCTCGATCCCTTCCTGATCAGCCCGGAGAAGGGGGTCAAACTGGTGATCCCGTCGATGGAAAAGGTCGGTCAATTGCGCCAGGCCCCGCAGAAGCTCGAAACCGGAAAGTCCTATTGGATGGCGTTTTCAAACAGCGGCCGGGTGTTGAAGCCGGGCGATCGCGTCGACATCGTGATTGGCAACTTTCACGCCGAAGGGCTGCTTGTGGAGTAGCGCTGCGCTCCTGCCTCCTCGTCCGGGCCAGGCCGGAAACACAAACGCTCTCCGCTATAATCCAGAAGGAGTTCCTTATGAACAAGAGTCAATTCATGAAGCCATTCGCCGTTGGCGGTGCATTCATTTTTCTGTGCGCGGCGCCAGGGCTGACCGCGCAAAGCGGCACGTCCGCTCCGCAGCAGGCTCCGAAGGCGGCCTCTCCTGGGGTTCAACCCAAGAGCGGCTCTCCGTCGTACATTTTTGAGGGATTGACCTATATCGATGAACAGAAGGCAGAAATTGATCAGATTCATCGGGAGATTAAGGCCAATGAGGACACGGTAGAAAAAGACCAAACGCTAACTTCAGACCAGAAAGATGCCATGCTTCAGGGATATGCGCGCCTGGAGAATAGTCGGATCTATAAGGTTTTAACTCCCGAGCAACGAAGACAGGTCAACATGAAAATTCGTGCCCGTAGAGCTGCGGAAGCGGCGCAAAAGGGCCAGCCCTTGCAAAACTAAATCTGCGTTTAGCAGTACTATACCCACCATTGATCGCGTTTGCTTTGGAGCAAACCCGCGTTTGCTTTAGAGCAAATAAGTGTGCTTCGATTCGGTCTTATACTTAATCCGGTCCTTAGACGCTTGCCGATTTCTCGAATTTGGGATGGCGTTCGTCCCTACAAAGTTGATTGGTGACATATTTGAATCGTGAGTTTTAGGATCGAGCGATCGCGCCTCATCGCAATCCGGGTGAAGGCGCAACGCTCCGATCAAGCGTTGAACTCCAAATGAGGTTTTCCAATGAAGTTTCGGATTCATCTCCGCGCTGACTCAATCGTCGTAACTCTTTTCCTCTTGACTCTTACCCGCATTGCGCCTGCTTCGACCGTTTCGAGCGGGGTGCTGTTACTATCGACGCCGAACCCTGTCGTTCAAGGGCAGAACGACACGATCACCGGGGGCGTTAACTGGACCGCAACGGAGTCCCCCACCGGTACAATTACTCTGACGGATACGGTCACTTGCCCTGGCGCCACCACGTCCACAGTGCAAACCCTGGGCACGATCACTCTGGGCTCACAAACATCCGCGACGCCCGGCGCTGGAACGCTGGTCGTTACGTCCTTTCCTTGTGCCGGGAACCACTCTATTGTTGGCTCTTATAGTGGGGATTCCAACTACTCGGCGCGCGATTCCGCGCCGCTGGCCGAGACCGTACTTGCTCAGTTCTCGCCAACAAGCATTGTCCTCACCTCATCGTTGAACCCATCCACAGCCGGGCAGGCCGTGACGTTGAGCGCAAAATTGACTTCCGGATCGACTCCAGCGACCAATGCGTCGGGGACCATTACCTTCATCGATACAAACACCAGCAATGTGCTGGGAACCGCGAAGGTATCGACCGCTGTCAAAGGCAATTCGCCAGGCACAGGCGCCTCGATCACGATAACTTCTTTGGCGGCCGGATCTTACGCGGTGGAGGCGTCCTATTCCGGGGACAACGTTTTCTCCCCAAGCACATCTGCGATTGTGGATCAGGTAGTGACCGGCACCGGCGGGCCTCCCCCGGCGATTACGACCGGAGGCGTCGTATCCGCAAGCCAGTTCGGACAATTTGCCGCGACCACGCCCGGCGGTTGGATCGAAATCTACGGCACGAACTTGGCCAGTAAAACGCGGTCTTGGGCCACTTCAGACTTTCAGGGAGTGCTCGCACCCACCTCACTGGAGGGAACTATTGTCACGGTCGGTGGCCAATCGGCTTTCATCGACTATATAAGCCCGTCTCAGGTGAACGTGCAAGTGCCGTCGAATGTTCCAACTGGGTCGCAACCGGTGATCGTGACGACGTCGGCCGGGGCGAGCGCTCCCTCTAACATTACTGTCAATGCCGCCGAGCCGGGGCTGCTAGCGCCGAGCCAATTTCAAATCGGAGGCAAACAATACGTTGGAGCCCTGTTTAGTGATGGTGTGACGTATGTTCTTCCGCCGGGCGTTGTCTCCGGCGTGACCTCGCAGCGTGCAAAACCTGGCGAGACCATCACGTTATACGGAGTGGGATTTGGTTCGGTCATTCCGAACATCCCTGCCGGGCAAATTGTTGAGGAGAGCAACCAACTGGCGTCATCATTCCAAATTTCGTTCGGCGGCACATCCGCAGATCTGACATTTTTCGGATTGGCTCCTCAAGCCATCGGGCTTTATCAGTTCAACGTCGTCGTGCCGAACGTTTCCGCCAATGATCTAGTGCCAGTTACCTTCACACTTGGCGGTACTTCTGGTACACAAACTCTATTTATCGCGATTCAGAATTGAGCTAAGGTCTTACTTATGTTAATTTTGCCAGAATTGATGAGCTTGCGTTGCAGCAACGACCGTGATGAAGCTCGCGTAGTAACGTTGCGCATGCCCAGCCGGAGCCTGCTTACTCTTCCCGTAGTTCTGCTGGCCTGTGCGACGTGCGCCATCACACAGCCGGTTCCAGGAGATGCGGCTGCGCAGCCGGCTGGAACTACTCCTCCGTTGAACACGAGAGGACAGAAGCGCTTCCGGAAGACTGTGCCTCCCAGTGCCGCGACGCTAGGCAAGGCCGACAGCGCGAAGCTGGCCAACCTCCCGTCGACTACTCCCATCGTCACCTTGGAGGGTGTTTGCAACCCCCCAGCTCAAGGGCAAGCCAAGACCGCTTGCAAATCAGTGATCACCAAGGAAGACCTGGATCGATTTACCAGGTCGTTCGCCCCCGAAGTCGGCGAATCGGCGCGCGGCCGCGTGGCGGTGCAATACGCCAAGACGTTGGCGTACTCCCACTTGGCGGAAGAAATGGGCTTGGACAAGAATCCCGCTTTGGCCAAAGAGTTGGACTACCAATTGAAGGTGATACGGATGCGAATCCTGGCCAGCGCTTTCCTGCAGGTGCAACAGCAAAAGGCCCGGATAGCCGACTCTGATATTCAGAAGTATTACGACGACCATCACGACGAATACGAACAGGTTCGCGTGCGCCGTTTAGCGGTTCCGGCCGCGGTTCCGACTGAGGACTCGCGTCCTTTGGACCGCGCCAAGGTGATAGCGGAGCTCACCGAACTGCAGAAACGCGCGGCCGCCGGCGAAGATATGGACCTGTTGCAGAAGGAGGCATTCAAGGACCTGCATATTCAGGCGACACCTCCTCCGGTCGTAGTAAAACCTCTGCTGCGTGGCGCTCTGCAGGGAAATGACGCGAAGGTATTTGATATGAAACCGGGTGAAGTATCCGGCGTGATCGACTCCGCTGCTGCTTGGGCGATCATCAAGTTAGAGTCAAGGGACGTCACACCGTTCAATGAGGCTCGCCGCGACATCGAAGCCGCGCTGCGGCTGCAACTTGTGCAAAAGGAAGTCGGCGAGTCTGCAAAAAAGATCCACGCACAATTCAATCTGCCGTATTTGGGCCTCTCGGCTCAACCTAATTTGTTATCTGTAACTGGTGCCGTGCCAGTAACCGGCGAGAGCGCCCTCAAATCTGACGGCCCCCAGCGATGAGAAGTTAGACCGTTAAGTCTGGTTCTGTGAGTTCTAGTAATTGACCGGGCGCAAAGTTCGCTTTGTGACTCCGGCGTAGCATATTTCAAGCGAGGAAATGAATGAGTGGAAAGACAGCGGTAAGAGTTTGCCTTTCAGCAGTTTTTGCGTTATCGGTGGCGGGTGCGGACAATTTGCCGCCTAAGCTCTCTGCCGTCGAGATTGCAGAAAAAAATGCGGTAGCGCGCGGCGGATTGCAGGCTTGGCGCGCCGTTCAAGCCATGACGATGTCGGGGAAAATGGGCGTTGGCGGAAATCAGCGCGCCACGCTGAAGGTTCCCGGCACCCGGGGCCAGGGTCAGGAGTACGCTAAACAGCGACCGGTAGACGAGGTTTATCTGCCTTTTGTGATGGAGCTGAAGCGTCCTCGGAAGATGCGGTTCGAGCTGCAGTTCAAAGGAGATACGGCCGTTCAGGTTTACGATGGAGCGAACGGCTGGAAACTGCGGCCCTACCTGAACCGGCGTATCGTCGAGCCCTTCACGACCGAAGAGCTGGACCGCTCGTCCAGGCAGTATGAGCTGGACGGGCCGCTCATCGATTACGTGGCTAAGGGCAGCCGCATCGAACTGGTGGGCATGGAAAAGGTGGAAGGCAACGACACTTATAAGGTCAGGCTGACCATGAAAAACGGGGAAGCGATGCAGATTTGGATCGACGCACAGACATTTTTGGAAACGAAATTGGAAGGGCAGCCCAGGCGGCTAGATGGGACCATGCATCCCGTGGAGATTTATCAGCGCGACTATCGCAATGTAGACGGATTGACGGTTCCGTTCCTCCTGGAAACGAGAGTGTTGTCTGTTGCAAAGAACGCCTTGGGATTAGCAGATACGCCGGTTCCGCCGGAGCGAACGGTCATCGAAAAGGTTGTGGTAAATCCGAATCTCGATGAAGCGCGCTTTGCAAGACCGAATGAGGCGTTGTCTGCGAATGCCAGCGCCAAGAAATAGTACAGTTGCGCGGCGACCGCATGCAAAACGAGGCTGCTAGGAAAATCAATACGCAATTTAATCTCCTATATTTCGAGATATCGTCGCAGCTGGATATCTTTTCTTTAGATGTTACGGGTTCAACCGCCGCCAGTGTACGGCCGGCGTCCAGTCCTACCCCGAAGCCGTAAGCGAGAGGGAAAAGGTTCTCTGGAATGTCGAGAGTGCTCGGGTTTTCTCTCTCCGCCGCCCTGCTGAGCGCGAGCGCGATGGCCGCCGCAACTCAGCCAGGGAACGGCCTAGAGGTAGAGGCTTGCCGAATCGCTGTCCTGCGCAACGATTTCACGATTCAGGTCGCCCGGAGCGAAACGGTAGGATCGGATACGCAGTTGTGGTTGTGTTCCGGCGACGGGTTCGTTACGATTCCGACCGATCAAATCGAGAGGTTTGAGCAACGGGAAATAGCGGTTCCACAAGCGCCGGCATTGCCACCTGCTAACACACCTGAGACGCTTCCGAAGCCTCAGGGCAAGGATTCTATTCAAACCTTGATCACCGGCGCCGCGTCGCGATACCAGATCGATCCGGACTTCGTCACCAGCGTCGTGAAAGCGGAAAGCGGCTTTAATTCGGCGGCTGTGTCGCCCAAGGGCGCCCAAGGACTGATGCAGTTGATGCCGCGCACCGCAGCGACGCTCGGTGTGGGGAATCCCTTCGACCCGGCTTCTAACGTGGAGGCCGGGACGAGGTATCTGCGCCAATTGCTGGACCAGTACAGTGGCGACGCGGTGAAGGCCTTGGCGGCTTACAACGCAGGGTCGCGCCGAGTGGAGCAGTACGGCGGGATCCCTCCGTATCGGGAAACTCGCTCCTACGTCTCTCGAATTATTGATGACTACAATCGCAAGAAGCTCCAGCAGCAAGCACAATCGACCGCGGCGCCAGCCGGCAAATAAGCCGACTAACTCTTACTGCCGAACGGCGGGTTGCGCGGTCTGCTGCTGCGTTCCCGGCTGTAGCTGCTGGCGCTGCTGGTACATTTGCTGCAACGTCTGGTTAATGCTTTGCTGATCCAAGTTTGAGGGAACAGGCTGAGGGGCAATTCTTAAGCCGTTGAGCATTCCCGGCTGCTGTGTCTGCGAAGGCATGGAGGGGTCCTGAGCCGATGCAAGCGCGGATTGATCTGGCGTCGGCGGAGGCGCGGACGGGTCAGCCGGAGCTGCGGGCGGCTGCTGGTTGAGGGCCGTTGCGGGCTCCGCTGCCTGCGCTGGAGCAGGATTGTCGGGCACCGGCGGTGCTGGCTCCGGCTCGGGAGGTGGTGCTACAGCTTTCGCGTAGCGGTTGCGGGGTGGGTCCGGTACAGGGGGACTGCTCCCTTTCTTCTCGCGTGGCATTACCAGCACGCTTTGCAGTTTCAGTGGGTCGCTATCCGAGGCTAGGATCAAATAGTCGAAATTCGTGTCGCTCAGCAACGAAGCAAGGACCTCCCGCGCTGGCCCCGGCCCTAGTTCGACGATCGGCAGTCGCTCGTTACTCGCACCCTCGGGCAGATCGATTTTCACACCGGTAACAGCCGAGACTTTGGCCAGAACGTCCGCCATCGTAACGTGGAGAGCGCTGATCTTGAGCTGTCCGTCTACGTAAGTGATCTTTGTGGAACTGGCGGTGGCGCGCTCCGCCGAGGGCCAGGCCGCTACTGTTTGCGCAGGCGCTGTTTCTTGAGGGATGGCGGGACTTGCCGAAAGAAGAAGCCCAAGGAAGCCGCTCGCTTTTGTGGCACAACGTACGCCGCGCATTATCATCGACCCTCCAGCATGCTTGAGGTGGAATAGAGGTCTTCCACATTTACATCGAGCGACCCACGGACCCGAATTGCCGCTTTATATTTCCGATCAGAGCCCCAGCGCCAAACTTCGTAGATGGCCGGATAGACAAGCAGCTCGAGAAGGAAAGAGGTGAAAATGCCCCCGACCATCGGGGCGGCAATGCGCTTCATGACATCGGAGCCGGCGCCGGTCGCCCACATGATGGGAAACAGGCCAACGCAGGTGGTGGCGAACGTCATGAATTTCGGCCGCAGACGCTTCGCAGCGCCTTGAACTATGGCTTCGCGCAGCTGGCCGAGACTGCTTAGGCGACCTTCGCGCTTGGCTTCCTGGTAGGCCAGATCCAAGTAGAGCAGCATGAAGACGCCTGTCTCGGCATCGATCCCCAGCAGGGCAATCAATCCCACCCAGACGGCGATGCTCATGTTGTAGCCCATCAGATACAGAAACCAGATGGCGCCCACCGCGGAAAAAGGCACCGCCAGCAAAACGATCATCGTTTTGACCGCTGACCCGGTGTTGATGTACAGCAGAAGGCAGATCAGAAGCAGCGTGACCGGCACTACCAGCTTCAGGCGTTCGCTGACCCGCTGCATCGCTTCGTATTGCCCACTCCAGGAGATCGAGTAGCCGGCGGGCAGTTTCAGGCGATCGCGCAACAGTTGATTCGCTTCGCTGATGTAGCTTCCAGGATCGCGGCCCTCGATGTCCACATAGACATATCCGGTGAGGAGCCCATTCTCATTGCGGATCATTGCCGGCCCGGTGGCAATGTTGATTCGCGCCAGATCGCTCAATGGCACTTGCCGCTGGCCGCCTGCCGGAACCGGAATACGGCCGAGCGACCCCAGGTCGCTGCGGAAATCGCGCTGGTAGCGGACATTTACCCTGTAACGTTCCTGCCCGAGCACGACCGTGCTGACGTTGTCGCCGCCGATCGCATTCTCCACCACCTTTTGCGCATCATCGACGCTGATACCGTAGCGCGCCAGCTGCTCGCGGTCCCATTCCAGATCGAGAAAATAGCCGCCGGCAGTACGTTCCGCAAGCACGGTACGTGTCCCTTTTACGGTTTTCAGCGACGACTCGATTTCGGCGCCGATTTCCTGGATGTGCTGTAAGTCCGCGCCCGCGATCTTAAGCCCTACCGGCGTGCGAATGCCGGTGGATAGCATGTCGATGCGGCCTCGGATGGGCATGGTCCAGGAGTTGCTGACGCCGGGAAGCTTCAGTGCCGCGTTCATTTGACTCACTAGGTCCTTGGTCGAGAGCGTATCGGGCGTGACGTGACGGAAAACGCTTTTCGCCCATTCCGGCGCCCATGAGGAATACCAGGTGTCGACATGCCGCCACGCCGCGCGCGGCTTGAGGATAATTACCGTCTCCAGCATCGATAGGGGAGCCGGATCGGTGGCCGTTTCCGCGCGCCCGGCTTTGCCAAGCACGCGATCTACCTCCGGAAATTGACGGATAATTTGATCGCTCGCTTGAAGCAACTGCTCGGCCTGGCCGATGGAGACGCCTGGCAGGGTCGTAGGCATGTACAGAATCGCGCCTTCATCGAGCGGCGGCATTGATTCCGATCCCAAACGGAGGTAAACCGGAATGGTGACGATGACCAACGCCAGCGCCGCTCCAATGACCAACCACTTCCAGCGCAGCGTCCAGCGGACCACCGGCTCGTAAACACGCATCAACGGCCGGCTGATGGGGTGGCGGTCTTCGGACTTCACCCGGCCAATGAGCACGGCATTTGCAACCCGGCAAAGCGATCGCGGCCGGAAGTCGAAGCGTTCGACGCGGGTCAGCAGGAGGCGCAACGCGGGGTCGAGTGTGATGGCCAAAACCGCGGCGACCAGCATGGTCAGCGTCTTGGTATAAGCCAGAGGCCGGAACATCCGGCCTTCCTGAGCCTGCAGCGTGAGCACCGGCAGAAAGGAGACGGCGATCACCAGCAGAGCGAAGAATGTTGGGCCAGCCACTTGCTTGATCGCACCGAGTACGACCTGGCGGCGGTCGCCTATCCGCCCGTTCTTTTCCCACAATTCCAGTTTCTTGTATGTTTGTTCGGTAACGACGATAGAAGCGTCCACCAGTTCGCTGAAGGCTATCGCCACTCCGGCCAGCGACATGATATTGGCACTGATGCCCAGCATGTGGAATGGAATGAAAGCGAGCAACACAGCGACCGGCATGGTCACAATCGGGATCGCCGCGCTGGGGAAGTGCCAAAGAAAAACCAGAATGATGAGCACCACTGTGACCGCGACCTCAAGGATGGTCTGCTTCACGGTGCCGATTGCATTGTGGATCAGCTCCGAGCGGTCATAGATGGGAACGAGTTTCAAGCCCGCAGGAAACCCAGGCTCGATCTCTTTGATCTTTGCTTTCACCCGGCCGATGACATCCAGCGCGTTCTCGCCGTTACGCATGACGACGATACCGGAAACTGTTTCGCCTTTACCGTCCAGATCGGCAAGGCCGCGCCGCAAATCCGGACCCATGACCACTTGACCGACGTCCTTGATGCGGATCTGCGAGCCAGTGTCGCTGACGCTCAGCGGGATATTTTCAAAATCCTCGAGCGAGCGCGCGTAACCCCGGCCGCGAACCATGTACTCCGTTCCGCCGAATTCCAGTAATCGTCCACTGGATTCGCTGTTGCCGCTGCGCACCGCCTCTACGACACGGCTCACCGGGATGCCATACGCGCGCAGCCGATTCGGGTCGAGGTTCACCTGGTATTGGCGCGTATGACCGCCGATGGGCGCAATCTCGGCCACGCCCGGCACCGAACGCAGGTAATAACTCAAGTACCAATCTTGATAGGAACGCAGATCGGCCAGGCTGCGTTTGCCCGAGGTGTCCTCCAGAACGTACTGAAATACCCATCCCAGCGCGGTGGCGTCCGGTCCAAGCTCGGTCTTGACTCCTTCCGGCAAACGTGGAAGCACGCCGGAGAGATACTCCATGATTCGCGAGCGCGCCCAGTACAGATCCGTTCCATCCTCAAAGACGACGTACACGTAGGAGTAGCCGAAATCGGAAACGCCCCGGACGGTCTTGACCTTGGGCGCGCCCAGCATGGCCGTGACGATCGGATACGTGACTTGGTCTTCAACGATGTCCGGGCTGCGGTCCCAATGCGAAAAAATGATGACTTGCGTGTCGCTCAGATCGGGAGTTGCATCGAGCGGCAGTCTCACCATCGCCCACCATCCAGCGATGCAAGCGACGGCGATCATACCCAATACCGCCAGCTTGTGCTCTACGGAGAAATCGATGATCCTGCTAATCAATCGTTATTCTCCCGCGCGCTCGCCGGCGGAACCGGTCAATTTTGCAGCCGCCGCCATATGATGGGGCATGCCATTCGAACTGTCGAGAACCCGAGCCGGCGCTGGATCAGACGCGGGCGTTCTCAGCCGGCTTTCTGAGTCGACCAGGAACGTGGCCGCGGCGACGACGCGTTCTCCAGGCCGAACCCCTTTCAAGATCTCGACGCGCTCGCTAGAACGCCATCCCGTTTCCACCGCGCGAGGTTCGAACACGCCCTCGCTGCGCTCGACATAGACACGGGCGCGAGCGCCGGAATCGACCAAGGCGTCCACCGGTACCGTGACCGCAGCCGGGAGGTGCACAGGCAGCTCGACGTCAACCAGCATTTCGGGCCGCAACAGGAATGTGGGATTATCAACCTCCAGACGGAACTTGACCGTTCCGCCACCGGCCTGGGATTGTGGAAGGCTGTCGGTGACTCGCGCCTGCAACTGGCGCCCTTTGTCTCTCAGGGTGACCCGTGCCGCGCTACCGGGGCTCAGATACGGCGCGTCTTGTTCGTAAACCTCGGCGACCACCCAAACCCGCCCCAGATCGGCAATGCGGTAAAACTCCATGTTGTGCTCGAAATGCTGTCCGGCAGAAATGTTCCGAGCGAGAATGAATCCGTCGGCCGGCGCGACGACGTCAATGTTCTCCGGAAGCTGTCTGGTATCCGCAACGTGCTGAATCTGCACATCGCTCATGCCGAGATTGCGTAGCCGATCGCTATAGCCCTGAAGACTGCTGAGGCCTTGCTTGGACAAAGCGCCAGGAAAGGGCATGGTCCGATTCCCGTCGCTGCCGTTGGCGCCTGGCACACGCTCAGTCGCGGCCAGAAATCCGGAAGCAACCGACAAAAACTCGGGCGAATAATAGCTCGCCAGCTTTTGATCTTTCTTGACCAGCGTTCCCACCGAATCCTGGTAGGTTTCTCGAACGAATCCGTCGACACCGGAGTTGATAGTGAACGTCCGGGTGTCTTCCGGAGCTACGCGACCCACTCCGCCGATGGTGCGAGTGGCGCCGCTCTTCTCTACCGGGGCGACGCGGATCCCCAACAAGCGCTGGGTGGCGCCATCGATGCTGACTGCTCCAGCGGGCAATTGCGCTTGAGGCGAAGATGGCGGTCCATTCCCAGAGTCGTCGCCAAAAACCGGTTCGAGCGCCATTCCGCAGTCCGGGGCAATACCGGGTTTGTCGGATTTGTAGGCCGGATGCATGGGGTCCACGTAATACATTACGTGCCGCGCCCTCTTAACGCCGGCTTGTGGCCTCTGGGCTTGTGAACTCTGATGGAGCCGGCCAAGTGTGTAGGACGCAGCGATCGCCGCAGACACCGCAATTACAAGACTTATCCGCCGCATTTAGCTCCTCCCCCCGGACTGTTGGTTTGGCACGGAACAAGTCTCCTGGTCAAATTCAACGTCCACACGAACGCCCTTGCGTCCGCTCCTATTTCGGGTATAAAAAACATCATGAGCGAGACTTCGAGGTCGCGTCCTTGCGCTCGCGCAAACTAGGATGGGTGAGTTTACGGAACCGATCTCGGGAGGAATCCCGGGCATTTCGAGGCAAAGATCAACGCCGTATCCAGACGCTTCGATAGGATCCCGCAACCGGGGCAAGAACTCCGTAAGCAAAGTCTGCCGAAAGTTCTATTCGGAGACGGCGCGCAGTGATGGAACATCATAAACTACTACAGCTTCCCGGCGCGGCCTTACCAACCCGCGTGCTTCCCAAGCCGAAAGCAGACGGCTTACAGTGAACAACGTCGTGCCGGTCATCTGCGCCAGCTCTTCGCGCGAAAGACCGATCTCAATCGCGCCGTTGGCGTGCCGCCCTATCTGATCGAGCAGTCGCACCATCTGGCGCGCAACCCGAGCGCCCACTCGCTCCGTTGCCACCTCGCGAAATCGCTCTTCCAGCTCTTGGAGGCGCTTGCAATTGACTAGACACATGTTTTCGTACAGAACGGGAAAGCGTTTGACCAGAACTTTGAAACTATCTGCGTCCCAGACCAACGCTCGGCACAGCCGAAACGCGTGAGCTGTCGTACAGTGGTTGTTCGCCGAAAACACTCGCCCGGCGTCGAGTATATCGCCAGGTACACCAAGCCGTAGGATTACCTGTGTGCCACTCATCCCAAGCTGCGTAATTTTCACAATTCCCGAGATGAGCATTAAGACTTGCTGAAAAGGGTCTCCCTCGAGGTAAAGCATTTCACCACGATCGAACTCCCTGATTCGTGCAAGGGCGCAGATACCCTCTACATCATCCTTTACAATGCCCAAAAACAACGGAAAACCGTCCGTTGCAATCCTGTTGTTGTCGTCGCAACCTTTCAGGACAATGGGCGATAGCGGACCCATTGTGAGCGGCTTACGCTCAGCTTTGATAGTCATAACTAAAGTCTGTGTCACGTCATTATAACGCTCGCATTCCCTTTTACAAGTGAAAAATGTTTCGAAGAATTAAAAAATGAAACTCATGGTACGCTCAGGACCCCACGAAGAAGGAACGTGCTAAGTTGCTCTCGGCGAAAAAACTCGTTTCCGCGATTGGAAGAATGCTGCCATGATTGAAAAGCTCATTCGGGTGCGCTCTGCGCTCTTTCGCCAGCCATTAACTACAAGCCCCTGGGGATGAGCCGTATTTCCGGTCAGAAGCACGGTCTGGAAGATGTTCCCGGGAGACTCCAGTGATTGCCGTTTCCATCCCCGCTCTACGCGACGCGCTGCATAAGTTTTAGATCAATGTCAACAAACGAGTTACATCGTAGCCATGGGATAAACAGCAGGAAATTGCGGAGAATCTCGGCGATATTCTATAGACACTCACGGTTTCGGTGCACAGATGAAATAGATCGCGTTCTTGTCGCTTCTCTTCAACCGGACACCACCCGCTTCTTGATCGAAAAGGGGTTAACAGCGGCCGGCTATTTTTGAAGGTGGGCGCGATCCTTTTCGTTTTCGTTACAGAAGG
>Ga0209415_10000552_pt1 | contig 69874 bp, 62 predicted proteins | sample PeaSoiSIISIP2007_FD_187696 | JGI IMG/M metagenome (GOLD analysis project Ga0209415, IMG submission 187696) | Peat soil microbial communities from Weissenstadt, Germany - SII-SIP-2007 (SPAdes) (version 2) | ecosystem: Environmental > Terrestrial > Soil > Wetlands > Peat | place: Germany...
AGCGATCGCGGCGCGTTCCTGGATCAATTCTTCAAAGAAGGCAAGCTGGACGGGAAAAAGCTGAGCTTCACCACCCAGACCGTACACAGCGTCTGGTACGAGTTCAAGGGCACAGTCGAACGCGGAGAAGGAAAGAAAGTGGGCGACGAAGCCTACTACGTGCTCAAGGGCACAGTGACGCAATACACGACCGATACCAATAAGAAGACTTCGTCAAAATCGCACGACGTCGTCCTGAAGGCGTTTCCGCAGGACTTAGGAGACACACCGCCGAAGGCCCAGTAACTATTTCGCCTGCCGGTCCGCCTCCGCGGTGCGCTGCTGCTCCAGGCGGCGGATGGTGGCGCGCAGCCAGTTTTTCACGGCTTCTTCCAACTCCGCCTGAGTGTGCTGCCGCTCCATCGTGTGAACCGTCTCTCCATGCGGGTTCAACGGAATGTGGTGGCAGGGAATCTTCTCACTCTGGGCGCTGTCGGGGACGAAATGGCTGAGCAAACACTCCGCGCACGGGTGCGGCTGCTCCGGGTCGTTGAAATTGATGCAAGAGAGAGAGTCTTGGAAAATCGATGTCGGTTTCCAAGGCGTTTGCACGGAGCGTCCGTAGCCTCCCTGCTCGAGGAAGGCGAGCTCAAAGTTTAGGACTTCTAGAACATCACGCTTATCATCTGGCACGGCATACCTCCACGCGGCTCATTCTCGAGCCTGTTCTTCGCTGCCGTCATTCTCGGTCCCGAGGTTGGCCGCGGGCAGTGACCGCGCTTACCCCAGGCTGTGACCGGCGTCACCAGATCACCCCAGGTACATCGGATGCCAGCACTTAGTTGGTTCATTTGACCAGGCGGTACGGTGGCACATACCGTCCCCTGCATTGTATTCTCGGGGCGTGCTGCGATCACGCGCTCCTGGCCGGTCACCAACTGCGGGGCTTTTCCTGGGGCTGATTATTACGCTGGCCGCCGTGGTGGCCTATTCCGCGTACATTACGCGGCAGATTTCCAGCCTGCGGGAATTGCAAGACAATCTGGTCGACCGGAACCGCAAAGACTCCTTGCAGCTTTTGCGCATCCAGAACGATCTGAACCTGTTGGCTCTGGCCATGCGCGACATGCTGGACAACGATGAGCCCTATCCTTTGACCGCGTGGTCGGCCCAGTTCCAGCGCATCCGTTCCGATCTGGACGATGCGTTGCGCCTGGAACAACAGGTGGCCGTGGCCGACCGCACCCCGGAGCAGAGCCAATACCTGGGCAGCCGCGTGGCGCAGTTCTGGGACGCCGTCGATCGCACCTTCGGGCTGGCTCAGCAGGGCAAACAAGCCGAAGCACGAACCCAGATCCAACTTTCGCTGCAGGAGCGGCAGGCTACACTGAGCACCGCCGTGGCTCGGCTTCTGGTCCAGAACAACGAGAGCGAGGAACAAGCCGCGCAGCGGATTGCGCAGATTTACGGCCGGGTGCAGCGGCAGGTTTATTGGTTTCTCACCGCGACCCTGATTGCCATCCTGCTGACCAGCCTCTACCTGATTCGTTCCAACCGGCGGCTGTTCGCGCAACTCGCCGCGCTTTCCGCGCAGCGCAGCGATCTGGCCCAGCAGCTGATTTCGACCCAGGAGTCCACGCTGCGTTACATTTCTCGCGAGCTGCACGACGAGTTCGGCCAGATTCTGACCGCGATGGGCTCCATGCTGGGCCGGGCCGGGAAGTATGCGCCCCCAGACTCAACCTTGCGCGCCGACCTGGAAGAAGTGCGCGGCATCGCCCAGACCACACTGGATAAGGTTCGCAGCCTCTCGCAGGCCCTCCATCCGGTGATGCTCGACGAGGCGGGGCTGGAAAGCACTCTCGACTGGTATCTTCCTGTAGTGGAAAGACAATCGGGCATTGACATAAGCTATGAAAAGTCCGGAACTCCGTTCCCCGTGGATGGCAACGCTGCGATCCACGTTTACCGGGTGCTGCAGGAAGCCGTGAACAACGTCATACGGCACTCCGGAGCCAAGAATGCCTGGGTGCGCCTGCGCTTTCTGTCCCAGGGGTTGGAGCTTGAGGTGGAAGACCATGGCAAGGGCTTTGTCGCGCCAGCCGCGAAAACTGGCATCGGATTAGTGGCGATGCGGGAGCGTGCCGAGTTGCTGAATGGGAAAATCGAATTTGCATCGCCTGCGGCGGGTGGGACGCTGGTTCGTCTAACCGTTCCGCGGGAGAAATCGGAGCTGCATGCCGGATAAGATTTCCGTCCTACTGGTGGACGATCATGCCCTGGTGCGGCGTGGATTTCGCCGCATTTTGGAAGACGAAACAGATATCGCGGTTTGCGGAGAAGCCAGCGATGGTGAAACAGCCGTCCAGCTGGCCCGCGAGCTGCGGCCACAAGTCATCATCATGGACTGCGCCTTGCCCGGCATGAACGGTCTCGAAGCCACTCGCCAGATTCTGCACGACTCGCCCAAAGCTCTCGTCCTCATGCTGAGCATGCATCCCGAGGAAACCTTGGTGCACCAGGCGCTTGCCGCCGGCGCCCGCGGGTACGTTCTCAAGAACGCAGTGGACCTGGAGCTGGGAACGGCCATCCGGCGGGTGGTGGCCGGCGAGGAGGTCCTCGATTCGCAACTCGCCCGCTCGCAATCGCTCAAGGGCGAACGCAGCGCGGCGCTGACCCAGCGCGAACTGCAAATCCTGCAAATGATCGTGGAAGGCAAATCCAACAAAGAAATCGCGACTGTGCTCGACCTCAGCGCCAATACGGTTGCCGTCCACCGCGCCAACATGATGGACACGTTGGGAATTCACAAGACCGCGGAACTCGTGGTCTACGCCATCCGCAACGGGCTGGTAAACCTGCCGTGAATCGCAGGTCTTTTCTTCTGGGGATGGCGGGTTTGGCTTCGGCTTCGGGCTTACGCCTGCCCCGCGGCTTTGCCGCTCCCGCCCCACAGACGAGCGGCCTTGGGTTCCGCTTGGTCGATGTCACCGAGCGCGCCGGTCTTCATTTCCATCACAACAGCGGGGCCTACGGCGGCAAGCTTCTGCCCGAGACCCTGGGCTCAGGCTGCGCCTTTCTCGACTACGATGGCGACGGCTGGCAGGACATCCTGCTCATCAACGGCATGGATTGGGGCATGGACCGGCTTGGGCACAAACGCCAATCCAGTTTCCTCCGGCTGTATCGCAACAATCGCAACGGCACGTTTTCCGACGTGACCCGCGGCGCCGGCCTGGAGGTGGAGATGTACGGCATGGGCGTGGCCGTGGGCGACTACAACAACGACGGCTTTCCCGACATCCTGATCACCTGCGTCGGTCAGAACCGGCTTTTCAAGAACACCGGCCAGGGCCGGTTTGTGGATGTCACCAAGTCCAGTGGACTCGGCGGCCGCGAGGCTTTCAGCACTTCGGCGCTGTGGTTTGATTTCGATCGCGATGGCCTGCTCGATCTGTTCGTTTGCAACTATGTGAAGTGGTCGCCCGACTACGACGTGTTCTGCAGCCTGGACGGGAAACACAAGTCGTATTGCACGCCCGAAGCCTATCGCGGCGAAACCTGCTGGCTGTTTCGCAACCTGGGCAACGGAAGCTTCGAGGACGTCACCGCCAGCAGTGGAATTTTCGACAGCAGCTCGAAGTCCCTGGGCGTGGCCATGATGGACTATGACCACGATGGCTGGCCCGATCTGCTGGTGGCCAACGACACCCAACCCAACAAACTCTATCGCAACAATCGCGACGGCACCTTCAAGGACGTTGCCGTCGAAGCCGGCCTGGCGTTCAGCGGCGATGGCAAGGCCCGCGCCGGCATGGGGGTTGACGCCGCCGACTTCGACAATTCGGGCGCGCCCGGCGTAGCCATTACTAACTTTGACGATGAGATGATCGGGCTCTACCGCGCCTCCGGCGGCGGAAATTACGCCGACCTGGCGATGCGGAGCGGCGTGGGGCTGGCCTCGAAAGACAAGCTGGGCTTCGGCTGTGTCTTTCTCGATATCGATCTGGATGGCGCGCTTGATCTCGTGGTCGCGAACGGACACATCGACGACACGGTGCGGAACATCCGCGGCAATGTCGGCTATGCGCAACCCGCGGAATTATTTCTCAACGACGGCAAAGGAATGTTTCATGACGTTGCCTCGGAAGTGGGCGGGGGCTTCAGCCAGCCCAAGGTAGGACGCGGTCTGGCCTACGCTGACTTCGATCGTGACGGCGATCTGGATCTGCTGATGACGACTAATAATGGTCCAGCTTATCTCTATCGCAACGACCAGCTCGGCGGAAACAGGAGCATTCGCATTGAACTTGTGGGCACGAAGTCGAACCGGGACGGGATCGGCGCCGCAGTGCAAGTGGTGGCCGGCGGTTTGCGACAGTCTCGTCTGGTCAAGGGCGGGTCCAGCTACCTTTCCCAATCGGAATTGCCCGTGACCTTCGGCTTGGAAAAGCGCGACCACATCGACCAGCTCCTGATCCAATGGCCTAGCGGAGCCGCCGAGGAGTACAAGAATCTAGCCGCCGGCCGGGCTTACAGATGTGTGGAGTCCAAGGGAATAACCACTTTGGGCGGCTTCTAAAACGAATGAAATTCGCGGGCCGCAAATAAATTCGCTCGCTAGTACTTTTTCACTATTGCATTGTTTTCCGGGGAAGATTAATTTTCACCCAGCATACGTCCTCATTCTCGGCGCTCTCCGGCCCGCACTTGAGGAACGACCCACGCGGGGGGTAGGTCACCCAACCTACCCCCATTTAATTTCTTGGGCATCCTGCCGGGCGGTTTCCCCTAAACCTTGAAGAGACCTTGCATGTGAGGCACGTCACCACGCGCGGTGACTCCATTCACCGACTGCCGGGGCGCACCCATTTAGGCTTACCCTCAGGGAGGTTCTCATGCCGACAACCTACAAGTATCAAGCCAGTGCTTCCTGGGTGTTGCACCAGCGTGGCATCGTGAGAGCCGACGACAGCATTCCATATGCTCTCGACTTTACGGTGCCGCCCGAGTTTGGGGGCGAGCCGGGTCTTTGGACACCGGAGCATCTTCTTTTGGCGGCCGTAGCCAGCTGCTACGTAGCTACATTTCGCGGCACAGCGGAAGCTTCGAAGATGGCGTTTCGGGGTATCGACGTAACCGTGGAAGGCGTGATTGAAAAACAGGAAGGCAGCCTACGCTTTACCAAGATTGTTCTGCGGCCTGAAGCCGCCATTGATCGCCAGGAGGACTACGAGTTGGCTCGCCGCCTGCTCGACAAAGCCGAGCGCGGCTGCCTGATTGCACGTTCCCTGTCGAGCGAGATTCAGTTACAGCCAAAAGTGTTCGTGGAGACGCCGCTGCCAGTTTAAGCCGTCGATTGGGGCCTGGTGCCGGGTTCCGTGTGCTGGGCAGAGTGTTTGCATCGGTGCCCGCTCGGCGTCACCCGGCTTCAGGCCGACCCGTGCAACAGACGTGGCCAGGCCCTAGACCTTGCGGAATTCGCCTGCCTTCTAGCCGTTCGTCCCCGAGTACACGGCAACGCTTTTTCGGTGGTGGAACGTCTAACTGAGAGTCAGTTCGAGAGCGCTTGGTAGTGTCCTGGCAAATTAGGACACGATCAAGCGCTTGCATCGCTACCCGCGAGTGGCGAAAAGGTATATTCTTAGAGCCTGTACATCCCTGGAGGAAGTTTGCATATGGACCAGCGCGCTAGCGCTTTGTGGGTGCGTCTGAAGGCCAACCGCTTTGCCTACACCCTGACGATTCTGGCCACTTTGACCGTGGGTATCCTCATTGGAACCGTGATTTCGTTCGGAGTCAAAGGACAAGAAACGAAGAAGAGTGACGCCACCCCTTTGAGCATACCGGCGCCTCGCCAGCTCTCCAATCAGTTCGCCCAGATTGCCAAACAGTTGGAGCCGAGTGTCGTCAACATCAATACGGAATCGACCATAAAGACTGCTCATCGCCGCCGTGGGAGCCAGGGAGGGGATGACGATAATCCCTTTGACGATTTCTTTGACCGCTTTTTCGGCGGGCAAGGCGGGCAAGGTGGGCAAGGCGGAGACGGTGGCGCCATCCGCGAGCGTTCGCTGGGCTCAGGCGTGATTGTCGATCCCAAGGGATACATCGTAACCAACCGCCATGTGGTCGAGAAGGCGGATCGCATTCGCGTCAAGCTGGAGGATGACCCACCGAGCGTGTTGCACGACGCCAAAGTGGTCGGCATGGACCAGGAGACCGATCTCGCGGTGATCAAGATTGACGTGGATCGTCCCTTGCCCGCGGCGAAACTGGGCAACTCCGACGGCATGCAAGTAGGGGATTGGGTGCTGGCGGTCGGCAGTCCTTTCGGTTTGCAGGAAACCGTAACTGCGGGCATTGTTTCCGCCAAAGGCCGCAACATCGTACCGCAGCGGCAGTTCCAGTCCTTTATCCAGACTGATGCTGCCATCAATCCGGGAAACTCCGGCGGTCCGCTGGTGGATATGGACGGCGACGTGATCGGCATCAATACGGCGATTCTTACCGAGACCAACTCCTATGCCGGAGTCGGCTTCGCTATGCCTTCGAACACGGTCGTGTCGGTCTACAACCAGCTGATTGGTCCGGATCACCGGGTGGCGCGCGGCTCCATCGGCATCATGTTCGATGCCCAGGAGAACCCGGTCATCGCGCGGGTCTATGGCAAAGGCTCGGGCATTACGGTTTCCAGCGTGGTTCCGGGCAGTCCCGCGGATCAGGCCGGCTTGAAAGTGGGAGACACGATCGTCGCGGTGGACGGCAAAGATGTAAAGACCGGCGACGAATTGGTAGCCGACATCGCCAGCCGCAAGCCCGGCGCCAAGATTGCTCTGGGTTACATTCGCAACGGCAAGAAAGATGAAACCACCGTCACTGTAGCCGACCGGGCCAAACTGTTCGCTGCCCGCCTTGGCGATAGCGATGAAAACGGCGAGGAATCCGGTCCCACGGAAAGCAAGTTCGGTATTACCGCGCGCTCCATTACGCCGGAAATCGCCGATCGGCTGGAAATTCCGGCCAGCAAGGGCGTGATCGTGCAGGATGTCAAAGCGGGATCCTTTGGCGAGGATATCGGGGTCGCCCGCGGCGACGTTATTCTTGAGATCAATAAGCAACCAGTTAATAGTGAAGAGGAATTCGCCCGCGTTCAATCCTCAATGAAAAGCGGGCAGGATGTGGTATTCCTGGTGCGCCAGCGTGGCGCCGGGACGCAGGACGGCACCATCTTCCTGGCCGGTACCCTTCCGTAACCGAAAACGGACCCGCTTAGGGCTGGCGCTCGGAGCCGGAATAAGGGATCATTTCGAGTGCTGCCCTGGCGGCTGGGCCTATCCCTCGCTCCTCGCGGGGGTGATGCCCTGTGCTTGGGGGGTCTAAGTTTTCGAGGTGAATCTTGCTTTCGCCGGGTTATTTGGGGAGATTTTCGACTGCAGCGTCTGCCTTGCTCCTGTTGGCCGTACATTGTCACGCCCAGGCCAGCAAGACGGAAGCAACGCCGCCCGCCTCAGGCCAAGCTGCTTCGGGCAGTTCTTCAGCGGCCAAAGCCGCTGCGCACCAAACCACCAGCAAGCACCGGAAATCGCACAAGACTGCCAAGAACTGGCGCAAACGGGGACAGCAGAAGATCGATTCGCAGCGCGCCCAGGAGATTCAGGAGGCGTTGATTCGCGAGCACTATCTGACGGGGGCGCCTTCTGGAGTTTGGGATGATTCCACTCAGAAAGCCATGCAACACTACCAGGCGGATAACGGCTGGCAAGACAAAAGCACTCCCGACTCGCGGGCGCTCATCAAGCTGGGACTAGGGCCGGACCGCGAACACCTGCTCAATCCCGAAAGTGCGATGACCGCCAGCCCCCAGCCGGCGGCCGCGAAATCCGCGCCTCCCAGCAAGAAGACGAGTCCCGCTATCGGCGCTGGTTCGGCGGTGGCTGCGCCATCGACCGCTCCTGCATCCGAACCGTCCGCCGTGCCCTCCGCCGCTGACCCCGCGCCCGCAAGCCAGACGCAGAAGTAACTGGTCCGCCGGAAGAATCCCGTTTGACGGTTTTCGTGGCTTCAGTCCTTGGGAGTTTTCCGTAGCGCAAGACGAGTCGTGACTGACGAGCCGTCGCAGCGGCAGCGACGCTCAGCCCTTCATCACCGGATCAGGGAAGTAGGGCAGTGGTTGTCCGCTGATGATGGCGCGCGGATTGTCGTCGACCAGGGCGCGAGCGATTTCCGCGCCGCAGATGTTCTCCGCTTCCTTGCGCGCGGCGGAAAGCACGGGAACCCGATGCTTGGTGTCATGCGCGTCGGTGGCCAGCACATGAACGGCTTCGCGCTCGAACAGCCATCCCGCGGTGCGCCAAACGCGCTCTCCCCAAGATCCGGTCAGGGCGGAGGCGGTCACCTGCACCACGCAACCCAACTCCACCCAGCGCAGCACGCGCCGCGGGTCCTGCTGCAGAATCGGATTGCGCTCCGGGTGCGTGATCACGGGAGTGATTCCCTTGTCTCCCAACTTCGTGAAGCTCTCTTCGATCCCCGCCGGAATGCTGTAGTTGCTCAACTCCACCAGCATGCAGTGGCTGTCTTCAATCATGTACCGCTCCGGCCGGGCGAGCGCATCCTGCAAGTTCTCGTAGGACAGGTGGAAGTCGCATCCCAGGCTGAGGCGCGGACTCTCCCCAATGAGCAGACGCAGCCGGCCGAGCACTTCCTTCAGAGTTTCACGATCGTAGTGATAGCGTTCATTGGCGTGGGGAGTGGCGACCATGTGTTCAATGCCGTCGGCCGCTGCCATCCGGCACATTTCCTGGGCTATGTCCCAAGTCTTCGCGCCATCATCCACTTCGGGGAGGATGTGGCAGTGAATATCAATCACGTTGTCGGGCTCCGCGGTAAAAAAGCTGGTGAAACGATTTAAGCAGATTCGGGAGGAAAGACCAAGGGGGAGGGACGCAGGTAGCGCCCTGATTTCGCCGCGAAGGGCGCCAAGGTACATCAGGGACCCCTCTGGGTCCGCCCCTTCGTGTAACTTCGTGTCTTTCGTAGTTGAAGAATTTAGGACAATGCCCGGGGGCTTTCGCGGTATCTCTCCCGCATGAAGTCGCCGATGGCGCCGTAAGCCCGCTCCAGCGTCGGCTCATCCGGGAGGAACACAATGCGGAAGTGCTGGGTTCCGGGCTTTTGGCCGAAGCCGGAGCCGTGGACCACGAGCACGTGTTTCTGCAACAACAGTTCCTTCACGAATATTTCGTCCCGTTCGGGGATGTCGATTCGCGGGAAGGCATAGAACGCGCCCCGCGGAGGAACGCAGCTCATGCGCGGAATTGAGTTGCACCGCTTCACGGTGATATCGCGCTGGGCGCGGAGCCTCCGGTTCACTTCAATCAGGTGGTCCTGCGAGCCTTCGAGCGCGGGCTTGATGGCATATTGCAGAGGATGATTGGCCGACAAGCGGGCCCGCAACAAACGGTGAATGCCCTCGATATAGGGCTTTACCGCGGCGGCATCACCACTCACGATGCCCCAACCGATACGCCACCCGGGAGCGAGATAATTTTTCGACAGGCCGCCAAAAGTGACCACCGGCAGATCGGGCGCCACGGCGGCGATCGAAATGTGCTGGTCATCGTCGAGCATCAGCTTGTCATAGATTTCGTCGGCAAAAATCACCAGGTTGTGCCGCCGCGCCAGCTCCGCGATCTGCTCCAGCATGCGCCGTGAGCAAACCGCTCCGGTGGGATTATTGGGGTTGATCAACACGAGGGCGCGCGTCCGCGAAGTCACCTTGCGGCCCAGGTCGACGAGATCGGGCTGCCAGCCATCGTCCTCATTCAGGTAATAAGGATTGAGGCCGATTTCCAGCTTGGCCAGCACCGCGGAATAAAGCGGGTAGTCGGGGCAGGGCGTCAGAATGTCTTCCCCGGGATTGAGCAGCGCAGTCAGGCAGATGTCCACCGCCTCGCTGGCGCCCGAAGTGATGAATACGTCCTGCACATTGCGAATGCCGCGGCGCTCTGCATCTCCGCGAATCGCCTGCAGCGCTTCAGGAATGCCCGGAGACGGGGCGTATCCGTTCTTGTTATCGCGCATCGCCTGGCTCACCACCTCGACCAGATGGGCGGGCGTCTGAAAGCCGAAAACGTTGGGATTGCCTACGTTGAGCGGCAGGACCTTGTGGCCCTGCTGGATGACCTCGTCGGCAAGCGTGGCTAGATCGCGAATGGCGTAACGGACGTTGTCGAGCCGACGGGCGGCAACAATCTCACGAATTTGGGTCGTAGGCATCAAAACGGCCTCCGCTCCGATTGTACCGAAAGAGTGGAGGAGGATGTCGGCTCCCTCTTACAAGGCGGAAGGGCGGGGAACTATGGGATTTGTACTTCGCGGGAGAAAGTCGTCATGTGATGATCTTCGGAATCGGTCACGACCTCGCGTATCCGATAGATTCCCGGTTTCAACTGGAAAGTCGCATTTACGTCCACCCCGGACTTGAGAATGCTTGGCAATTGCGCGTCGAGGACATTCAACCTGGCCCGCCTTTGTTGGGCATTCACCAGACTCTCTTTTTCATCGAAGACGGCAAAGACGAAGGTCAGCGTGTTGAGGTTATGGTCTCCGTCTTTGTGGAAATGCAGAGGAGTGGCATCGAGGTGCGCGAACAGGGAAAGCTCGCGTGTATCACCCTGCCCTGCAGGGAGTTTCACTTGCAGCGCGACGGGGAGTTGCCGGAGGTCGGTTTTGGAGAGAACCGCTTCCCGAATCTGTTCTTGCGTCTGGGCCTCGGGATCAAGCGGTGCTACTTCTTTGTTGGGTTCCGCTGCTTTGGGCTCAGCCGGAAGTTCTGCCGCAATCTCCGGCGAGGCCTCACCTTGCCTGGACGCGAAATAGCCGCGACGTGCCTGGATGCTAAAACCTTTTTCCTTCTCGGCCAGCGTGACCTTCAGGGCGTGGAACTTGCCGTCCGGTTGGATGTCCCTGGGAGCGAAGGCCAAGATGTAGTACGCGGGAGATCCCGCCAGCGCGCCGAACCCAGCTTTCAGGTCATTGCTATTGCGAAAATACTCGCCGCCGGTGCCCTCCGCAATGTCGGCCAGCACAGCGGTCGCGATCAGCTCGCGCCTTGAATCCAGGGTGTGCGCGGCTTCCAGCGTTTGAGGGTTTATGGGAATGTAACTCCTGGATGCGTCAGCCTCGCGCATAAGTGACGCTAGGCCCTTAGGGTCCAGCGAACTGATGACCACTTGCATGCGCAACGCACGATCAATCAGGCGGTCCAACTGATATTGCTCGCTCTGCGAGAGGAACCCCGGGGAAACCAAAATAATGGAGCGCTGACCGGGCATTTGCGAAAGGAGCCTCACCACCTGCTCGAGTTGGTGCAAGTTAGTACGCGCCTGCGCTTGCGACTGATTCACAATATTCTGCGCCAGCCCACGAATTACCACCCCAGCCATTCCACCGCTGGCTGTCGACGAAGATGGCGTGTTTATTGACGCGCCGCCTCCGCCGCCCGAACCGCCACCGCCCAACCCCGAACCGCCGACAGGTGGCATGAGCACACCGCCTTCGCAGTGTGCTGCTTCATCCATCGCTACACCCAAAGCTTCTCCATCATTTTGCGTGATCTGCAGCGCCTGATAGTCGGACAGATCGGGGCAATAATGCGCCTTGGTTAGAGCCCGTGCGTTGACGTGAAGCTTGAACAGAGCCTCGTGGATCTGTTTTGGATCGGAGGTAAAGTTGGACAGCATTTCTCCCGAGGTAAAAATCGCCACCCGGTCCGTCGGTTGGAGATTGGCAGCCAGGTAATGATCGGCCGCGTCGCGCGCCTGGATCATGTCAGCGTCGGATGAATTCAGGTCGTCGAAGTAAAACGCCAGGAATCTTGCCGGTGCTAGTGAGGCAGGCGTCGGCTGCGGGGCTGCCCGCCCTGGGGCACGAACCGCAACTGAGGCGGCGGGCGGCAGAGCTGAGGTCTCTACCTCAAACTGCGTAATGGCTTGTTCCTGACCTCGATCAAAGAGCTTGAAATCTTCTTTCTTAAGATTTTCGACCGGTTTACCTTGCGCGTCACGAACCACGACCCGAACGATCACCAGATTGCTGGTTGCTTTTAACTGGAATGGCGCTTCATTCTGGGATCCGGTCGCGGAGGGCCTGTCGTTCGTCTGGCCGGATACTCTCGGCATGCCACACAAAAATGCAAACACCGCCAACAGCGCGGTTGCAATCGCGAAATACCGGGACCCCGGAATCCTGAAACTGAGCATGGGTTGTGCGCTCCGACGCCGTGAGTCTAGCAGGGCCCTGGTGTCGTTAGTCTCTGTCAATCTGGGCTTTTTGTAACTTGTCGGAGTAGTCCACGTAGATGGCCTTCCACTCACTGTAAAAATCGATGGCGCCGATGCCGCCTTCGCGATGGCCGTTGCCGGTGGCTTTCACTCCGCCGAACGGCAGATGCACCTCCGCGCCGATGGTGGGAGCGTTGATGTAGGTGATTCCGGCGTAAAGGTCGCGCATGGCGGCAAACGCCTTATTCACGTCTTTGGTGTAAAGCGCGGACGACAATCCGTACTCGATGCCGTTGGCGATTGCGATGGCGTGTTCCAGGTTATCGCAGGGAATGATCGAAACCACCGGGCCGAAGATTTCTTCCTGCGCGATGCGCATTTTGGGATCGACGTCGACAAAAACCGTGGGCTCCATGAACCAGCCATACTGGTACTCGCCTTCATAGAGTCGACTGCCGCCGCACTTCAACTTGGCGCCCTCGGATTTGCCGATTTCCACGTAGTCGAGATCGGTCTTGAGTTGGTTCTCGTTGATGGCCGGGCCCATCTCCACCGCTTCATCCAGGCCGTTGCCCACCCGCAAACGCTCGGCGCGCTCCACATAGCGGTGCACGAACTCGCTGTAGACGCCTTTTTGCACGATGATGCGGCTGGTCGCGGTGCAGCGCTGCCCGGTGGTGCCGAAGCCGCCCCACAGGCCGCCTTCAATGGCGAGGTCGAGGTTGGCGTCGTCAAGCACGATCATTGGATTCTTGCCGCCCAGTTCCAGCGAACAATGCTTGAAGGTCTGGGCGGCGGTGGTGCCGACAATCCTGCCAACCGCGCTCGATCCCGTCAACGAAATCGCCCGAATGCCAGGATGCTCGGTGATTGGCCCGCCCACGCTGGGGCCGAAACCGGTCACAATATTGACTACGCCTCTGGGCAGTCCGGCATCCGCCAGCGTGCGAACCAGGTTGAAGGTAGAAAGCGGAGTGTCCTGCGCCGGCTTGATGACGCAGGTGTTCCCGCAAACCAGGGCGGGCAACAGCTTCCATGACGGGATGGCCATGGGAAAATTCCAGGGCGTGATCATGCCGCAGACGCCGATGGGCTGGCGCACCGCCATGGCAAACTTGTTGGGAAGCTCGGAAGGCGTCGTCGGTCCGAACAAGCGGCGGCCTTCGCCAGCCATGTAGTACGCCGTGTCGACCGCCTCCTGAACGTCGCCGCGAGTCTCGTTCAGAACCTTGCCCATTTCCCGGGTCATGTCGCGGGCGTACTCTTCCTTGCGCTCCATCAACATTTCGGCGGCGCGATAGACAATCTCCGCGCGGCGCGGCGCCGGGACCATCCGCCAGCGGGCAAAGGCGCGCTGGGCGGCCTCGACGGCGGCATCTACATCGGCTTTGCCTGATTTTTGAAAGATGCCGACGACGTCCCGCGTGTCGGCGGGGCTCCGGTTTTCGAAGGTCTCTCCGGTCGAAGCTTCTACCCATTCGCCGTTAATGAAGTTCTTGTAGACCTTGGCTAGCGTTTTGCTGCCGAGAATCACAGGGCCAGCCAAAGTATCGGTCGCCATAAAACCTCCAGAAATGAGGAAACTCCATGCTACAGCCGGGAATGCGAGGCGACAAGAGAGGCCGCGGGAAACGCGGCCTTCGGTTGCACAACATGCTGTCAACCGTCAGCGGGTCTTGGCTGTGGTGGCATTCGCCGTATCAGCGCCGCTTAAAATGAAGGCGTCCACTCGGAGCCCGACCGGCAGATCGGCTCCGTCGTCTAACTGCACCAGGGTCTCGAGAATCTTGGTGTCCACGTGCTCGGTGGGCTCGTCGGTGCGCACATTCTTGCGTCCGAGTTCTTGGCCAATTCGCACCACGTGTCCCCAAAACCTCTTATCGCCGTAGCTGTCGGCGGTGACATAGGCTTTCTGTCCCAGCGCCAGCTTGCTGACGTCGGTTTCGTCGACGTCCACGCGCACGCGCAGGGTATGGGTGTCGCCGATTGTGAAAATCGGGTCCGGGGTGGTCGCACCGTTTGAAACACTCTCACCAACGCGATGGAACCGGCGCAAGAGGGTGCCATCGATGGGGGAGCGAATGTAGGTCTTAGCCAGCAGCGCGCGAGCCTGCTCGAGCTGGGCCTTTGCATTCTCCAAATTCGCCGCTGCGATGTCGCGGTCCTCCTGGCGGGCATCCTCATCGATCAGGGTGTGAGCCTGCACTTTTTCCTCGTACTGGGCTTTGGCCACTGCGTATTCCTTGGCGTAGGCGTCGGCCTCTTCCCGGGAGATCACTCCCGCGGCGAATAGCTTCTGGTGGCGAGCCATTTCAGACTGGGCGTGGTTCATCACGGCTTCCGCCTCCTGCACCGAGGAGAGCGCTTCCAGGCGCTCCGCCCGGCGTGCGCCGTTAACCACCTTGCGCAGTTCGGCCTCCTTCTGCTGAACTTGGGCTGCGGCCGATTCCACCTGCGCCCGGTAATCGCTATTCTCCAACTCGGCGAGAATCTGGCCGCGGGTCACGTGGTCTCCCTCTTCCACGTCAATTCTCTTCAGCTTGCCGCTGATTTCGGCGGCGAGCTTGATGTCTTCTGAATTCGGTTCCACGCGTCCCGGGCCTGCGATCGCCCAGTTGCTCCTAGGTGCGGCCGGGGTTGCGGATCTTGTGGGAGAGGCGGTGTGACCCCAGATGAGGGTTACGGTGGCGCCCGTCAGAATTACGATGGTGGAAACCATAAGAGCTTTGCGTTTCATGATTGAATTCCTTCGGAAAAAATTTATTTCGTTCTTTGCATCAGCAGGCCTCGCGGGACGGCTGAATATTCGCGGCGACTTCCCATGATGGCGGGATCTTGGGAGCCATCTCGGAAGGGGAAGGAGGAACAATTCTTCCGTCTTCCATGCGCACGACCCGGTCGCCGAATTCGAGCACGCGGCTGTCATGGGTCACCACCACCACAGCCCGTCCATGTTTGTGGGCGAGTTCCTGCATCATGAGCATCACGTTGCGGCCGCTATGCCAGTCCAACGCCGCGGTGGGTTCGTCGGCGAGAATCACGCTGGGAGAGCCTGCCAGGGCGCGCGCTATCGCCACGCGCTGCTTTTGTCCGCCACTCAGATCAGCGGGGAAAGTGCCGTACTTCGTCGCGAGCGCTACTTGTTCCAGCAGGCGACGCGATTCCTGCTTTGCTTTCGATCCGCGAATGCCCTTCAGTTCCAGGGCCAGTTCCACGTTCTCCCCCACCGTCAAAGTCGGGAACAGATTGAAGCCCTGGAACACGAAGCCAATATGTTGCAGACGGATGCGGGGTAGTTCCCGCTCACCGAGTTTGGCCACTTCGATGCCCGCGACTTTCACGGTTCCCGAGGTCGCTCCCAAAATGCAGCCCATGATGGAGAGCAGCGTGGTTTTGCCGCTCCCCGACGGTCCCATCAGCAGAACCATTTCGCCCAGCGAGACATCGAGATCAATCGCCTGCAGCGCCGCTACCTTGCTGGCACCTTCCTCGTAAACCTTGCTCACGCCTCGAACCGAGATCATGGGACTCATCACGAACCCTCCTCAGCCCTTGAACACCATGGCTGGATCCAAACGGGTGACTTTGTTGATTGAGACCAAGGCCGCGCTTACGCACATCAGCACGGTCAAGAAAAAGATTCCGATCGCCATCTGCCAGGGCAGCAGAATTGCGGCGCCGCCACTCTGGCTGGCGCGCACGATGAAAAAGCTCACCCCCATCGCCAGGGCATATCCCGCGACGGCGCTGATGCCCGCCTGGGTGATGATCACGCGGTAGACGTAACTGTTGGGTGCGCCCATCGCCTTGAGCGTGCCAAACTCGCGGATGTGATCCACCGTCGTGGCATAAATGGTTTGCGCCACAACCACGATTCCCACCACCAGCCCGAGCAGCGCGGCGATCAATACGGCCACCCCCGCCCCGGTGGTGAACATCCAGTAGATCCGGGTCATGCTGCTGAACTTGGCGGTGGTCAGCACGTCGACATCGCGAACTCGATCCTGCAAGGCGCGCTGCAGAGCCGGCAGACTGGTTCCGGGAAGGGCGCGCACCAGCATGAAATACGTTTGATCCTCGCTCAGGCGGCTGTAGTCTTGCGCGTTCTTGAAACTGGCGAACACGTAGGGACTGGTGGTAAAGGCGCGGATGCCATGCGTGAAACCCACCACCCGCGCGCGGCGGCCATTGATCTCGAAGACTTCCCCCACCCGGGTTACGCCCAGCTTCTTTTTGTACAACTCGTCGACCATCACCGAATCCGGAGTCTTCAGATCCTCCACGCTGCCGGCTACTACGTTCCAGGGACCGCCAACGCCGGTGTAGGGATTGAAACCGACTACCTGTACCGACTCTTCCGCACCGTCCGGAGTTTTCCACTGGGCGAACCGGACGATGTATTTCTCCGCCGACGCCACGCCGGGCGTCGCCAGCACCTGATAGAGTTTCCGTTCCGAGAAGGCCGAACCCTGCTCAATGTAGGGCGTGTGTTTCGAAACCACCCACAGATCGACGTTCGACTTATCGATAATGCTGGACGTGGTCACGGTGAAGCCCACGAACAGGCCCAGCTCCACCACGATGAGAACGACCGCAAAGACGATGCCGGTGAGCGTGACCGTCAAACGAACCTTGTCGTGAAGCAGATTGCGCCGCGCCAGAGGAGGCATGGTCAGCGTCCTTTCCGGAGCAGGCCATACAACAGCCCGTCCAACATGAGATCCGCGCGCTTTCTTACCGATCGCCACGGGACCCAGTCATCCTCGGACTTCGCAATCTGGAGAGAGACCACTCCATGAGTGCCCGCCCACAGGGTTTGCGCCAGCAAATCGGCGTCGTCGAATTCTTCACGGAAAGCTCCAGCGCGCAGGCTCTCCTCCACCGTCTGGCGGAGGAATTCGTAGGCGTCTTCCTCGGGATTGCCCTTGCCCATCTTCTGTTTTCGTTCCGCATCGGAAATCCGGGGGTGCGCCGTCATGAACATCATGCGGTAGTGGTTGGGGTTCTTGAGCCCGAACTCGATGTAGGCATGCCCAATTTTCTTCAGGCGCTCCACCGGATCCGGTACTTGCGCCAGGCGGGAAAACGACTCCGCCAAGCGGTGGAAATCGGAATGGCACAACTGGAGAAAGAGGTCTTCCTTATCGGCGAAATGGCCGTAGATGGCGGTCGGCGAGTACTCAATCTTCTGCGCCACCTTGCGCATGGAGACGCCCTCATAGCCTTCGGTGATAAATAACTCGCGGGCGGCGTCGAGAATCTTGTCCCGCGTTTCCAGCCGCTCCCGGTCGCGCCGTTCTTGTATGCTCATAGCATTGGTCCTTAAGTTAACGATGTTAAGTTAACAGTGTTAATTTACCGTCCATCGTTAATTAATGTCAAGCTTTTTTCTTGCGAGGATGGGTTTCAAGCCCTGGCTTGGTGGAACCGCCCCACCCGCGGGGTCACGGCCTCTGGATAGCCTGACCCAAGTTGATTACCCGTTTCAGGCAGTTAAGCTTGTGATAATGTTGCAATTACACGATATTCTCTGAGTTTGTCTGGGGTCTGGTGGCCTTGGTGTCTTCAAACCGCAAGCCGGGAATCCACATTGCGTGGAAGACGGTAACCTACCGCAGCGTCTTACTTGCGGTCATGGCGGTGGTGCTCGCTTTTTCCGTGCTGCTGTATTTTGCGTTTCCGCAGTTTAGCGACAACCAGGTCAAGGCAGCCAGCAAGTTCTTCAGCACGTTGCTGGAGCAGGTCGCGGGGGCAGCCGGGGCTTCGGGGAAGTCCGGGAGCATGAGTTCCCAGCAGGCGCACTTCACCGCGCTCGATGGCACGGTACGGGTGAAGAAGGCAAATGGCAACAGTTGGATCACGGCCGCTTACGACGTACCCCTGGAAAAGGGTGACGTGGTGCAGACCGGGCCCGAGGGCATGGCGAAGATCGTATTCAATGACGGCACCAACTACACGGTGAAGCAGGACTCCTTGATTGCGATTGAAGAAAACTCGGCCAACGACCAGCAACAAACCAACGTGGCGGTCGCGGTCAGCACGGGCACGGTCGACTTGGCGACCGCGACCTACGTGCAAGGTTCGAAGTCGCAGGTCATCGTCTCCGGCGCCACCGCCTCGCTCGCGCCGGAGAGCGCGGCCATGGTGCATAACGATCCCAAATCCGATCAGCACGAGATCCTGCTGAAGAAGGGCTCGGGAGAAGTCGCGCGCAACGGCGAAGTGGTTCATCTGGCCAATTGGGAAAAGGTCAGCTTCGAGGCGGAATCGCCGCGCATGGCCAAATTGAAGGAAATCGGACCGCCGACGCCGATCTCCCCCGCCAACATGATGCCCATTTTCATCTCGCACTCGTCCAAGCCGGTGGAGTTTTCCTGGACGCCCATGGCCAATGCTGTGGGCTACCGCCTTCGCATCTCGCGGACTCCCTACTTCTCTACCACCCTGGTCGACCGCAAAGTGGATACGGCGGACGTAATTGTCACCGGACTGGACGAAGGAGCCTATTATTGGGTGGTCCAGTCTTACGACGCCGGCGGGAAAGAGTCCGCGGAGAGCGAGAAGAACCGCTTTACTATCATCTCCAAGGGTAAGGATATGGCTGCCATCAACTTGGAGCTCGATCCGCTGGTGCAGCACGGGCGGGTGATCGAGCTGATCGGGAAGACCGAGGCGGGCGCCCGGGTCATGGTCAATGGGCGGGAGGTGCCGGTGATTGGGACCGACGGCACGTTCCACTATTTCACACCTCCACTGCCCGCCGGGGAGAGCGTCATTACGATCACAGCGCAAAATGCCAAGGGGGGAGTCAACACCCAGCAGAAGAAGGTCGTGATCCAGTAAAGGAACGGGTTTCAGACTGGGCCCCCGAGGTGCAACGCCTTTCGATTAGGGCGAGACTCGGGAATATTCCTTAGAATTCCCGTAGAATCTTAAGATCGGCGGATTGAATAGAATTTTAGAGACAGAACGGCAGCAGTCGTAGTCGGCCCAGTTCTCCCCCTGGAAGTATGCGGGCCTGTCCCGGCAGACCGACTCTACAGAGAGCAGAGAGAAGCTTCGCGTATGTCATCGAAGAATGGCTTTCACGGCGGCGGATCGCGCACCCACAACCTAAGGTCGTTGTTCAGTTTGTTTTCCAGCGACCTTGCCATCGACCTGGGAACGGCCAACACGCTGGTGTACGCGCGGGGCAAAGGCATCGTGGTCAACGAGCCTTCCATCGTGGCCATCAACAAGAACACCGGTGAAGTGGAGGCGGTGGGCAAAGAGGCCAAGGAAATGCTGGGCCGCACGCCCGGCAACATCGTCGCCATCAAGCCCATGAAGGACGGCGTGATCGCCGACTTCAAAGTCACCGAGAAGATGCTGAATTACTTCATCCAGAAGGCGCACAACCGCAAGATGCTGGTGCATCCGCGCATCGTGATTGGCGTGCCTTCCGAGATCACGCAGGTGGAAAAGCGCGCCGTCATGGACTCCGCCTATCGCGCCAAGGCCAGCGAAGTGCATCTGGTGGAGCAAGCCATGGTGGCTGCGATTGGCGCCGGCCTGCCCATCACCGAACCCTCCGGCAATATGGTCGTGGACATTGGCGGCGGCACCACCGACATCGCGGTGATTTCTTTGAGCGGCATCGTCTATTCACGTTCCGTGCGCATGGCCGGCAACCAGATGGATGAAGCCATCATGAACTATCTGAAGCGGAAATATAACCTGCTGATCGGCGAGCGCACGGCGGAGCAAATCAAGATTGAAATTGGTTCGGCGTACCCGCTGGACAAGCCGCTGACCATGGAGATCAAGGGTCGCAACCTGATCGAAGGCGTGCCCAAGACCATTACCGTGGACGACAGCGAAGTGCGCGAAGCGCTCAGCGAATGTGTCTCCACCATCATGAATGCGATTCGGGTGGCGCTGGAGCGCACCCCTCCCGAGCTGTCCGCCGACATTAGCGATCGCGGCATTGTGCTCACCGGCGGCGGGGCGCTGCTCAAGAACCTCGACAAGCGCATCCGCGAGGAAACCGGCCTGCCGGTCTCGATTGCCGACGACCCGCTATGCAGCGTGGTGCTGGGTACGGGCAAGATGCTGAGTGACTTCAAGCTGCTGCGGAAAATTTCGATCGAGTAGAAGCGTCAACCAAGCTTCTAGCTCCTAGCTTCTAGCTGCCGCGAATCCGAACCGGTCTTCTGCCTGCCAGGTTGCTTGTTAGGAGTAGCTAGAGGCTAGTAGCTAGTAGCTGACCATGGAAAGCCTGATCACCCGCTACCGCAACGTCAGCATTCTGGTGGCTATTCTGTTTGCCCAGGTGCTGGGGCTGGCGGTCCAAGTCCGCCGCTCTCCTGACCAAAGCTCCACCCGCCTGATCCGGGTGTGGGCGGTTGGCACTGTGACCCCGTTCGAGAAAGTGATCGTCTGGGCACAAAGCGGCACGTCGAATGTCTGGCACAACTATTTCTATCTGCGCGGTGTACGGCAGGAGAATCGCGACCTGAAATACGAGCTGCAACGTTTGCGCTTGCGGCAAGTCCGTTTAAGCGAGGACGCGGAGCAGGCCCGCCGCCTGCAGGCGCTGCTGGGATTCAAGGAGCAGTTCATCTCCAAAACCCTGGCCGCGCAGGTGATTGGCTTCAGCGGGAGCGAACTTTCCCGCGCCGTATACATCGACAAAGGCTCGAGCGACGGCATTGAGAGCGATATGGCGGTCATCACCGCCGACGGCGTCGTAGGCAAGGTGCTGCGGGTTTACAACTCTACTTCTCTGGTGCTGCTGATCAACGACCAAACCAGCGGGGTGGGAGCGGTTCTGGCGAAGTCGCGGTTGCAGGGGATCCTGCGGGGCACACCTTCGGGTGAGGTGATGCTGGAGAAGATCCTGTCGGATGAGCAAGTAGAGCCGGGCGAGACGGTTCTGACCAGCGGCGGCGACCAGATCTTTCCCAAGGGACTGCCAGCAGGCACGGTGGTCAGTGTCTCTCGCGGCCCGGACGCGTTTCTGAATATTCGGGTGCATCCCGCAGCCGGCCTGGGCAAGCTGGAAGAAGTATTGGTGATCACACAAGCGGAAGAGAAGGTCGCGGTGGCCGATCAGACCGCCCCGGCGCGCGCGGCCGACATTCTGGCACGGCGCTTGCCCTCGGTGCCGGACAAGCCGGCAAACGATGCAGGCCAGCCGGACGCTGCGGGAACTGGACTTCCAGCCGGCACCGGCGGCGCCGTGGCGGCCAAGCCCGCCGGGGCCGCGCCGAAGATCCCTCCCTCGGGCGGAACCGCGCCGCGCGAGACCAAGAAGGCGGCAGCCGTGAAGCCTGCCGCGCAGCCAGGCGCGACCCAGCCCGAAACCGCACCGCCTGAGAATGCACCTCAATAGCGTGCCCATCACCTATACATCTGGCGAGCAGGTTGAGGTTTACCGGTTCAGGCTTCCGGTGGCCGTGCTGGTCCCTCTGGCCGCGATTTTCCTGCAGGCGTTTCTGCCCCTGCGGCTGCCGTTCCTCACGATTTTTGATCTCCCCTTGCTGGTGACCATCTTTTTTGCCGTGGCCCGCCGCAGCCAGGGCGCGGGCATGGTAACTGGAGCGCTGATTGGTCTGGTGCAAGACTCGCTCACCCATCAGCCCATCGGAATCTACGGCATCGCCAAAACCGTTGTCGGCTATGGCGCTTCCTCGCTCGGGGTAAAGCTGGATGTGGAAAATGCCGGCGCCCGCTTCCTGGTTACTCTGTTCTTCTACGTGGTTCATGAGGTCGTCTTCTTCACGGTGGCACGCGGGCTGGTGGGCCTGTCGGTGGCCTGGAGCTGGCCCCACGAGTTGGGCAAAGCTTTCGCCAATGCCATTCTGGCGGTGCCCCTGTTTTTCCTGCTGGACCGGTTCAAGCAGAGAACGTAGAAACAGTCGTTGGCTGTTGGCCGTTCGTCGTTGGCCAGCCCAGCACTATAATGTCTTCGATAGCTTGCATTTGGGAGGTGCCAACTGGAATTGCCATCACCGCTACCGGGTTGGCCGCACTGTCCTCTATGTAATGCGATACTAACTCCTGAGGACATTCGACCTCTTCAGTTTGACTGCCCGCATTGTGGCCAGAGGCTCGTGCCCAGTCGGTGGCGCGGCTATAGGAGCTTACAAGCATGCGTTTGCTACGGCGCGGCAATAGCAATTGCCACAGCAAGAGGGTGGAATTTTGTTGTGATTCTGTGCACCGTCCCGCTTATTGCGCTATACGCGTTGCTGGAATGGGATGGTCTGGTATTTAGGGTTTTTCCGCCAAGGAAGTTCAAACCGGCCCCCTCAGCGATTCAGACCCTCGGCATTGGCCAACGATAGACTTAGATTAGTCTACGGATCCGTGGAGAGAACGTCTCCCCTCCGCCGTGTGTTCATGCCCCTCCGTCACCGATGCGACAACTACGGGGTCCGACCCGGGCGGTACAATGAAGTTAGCCCGATCTGGCCAACGACCAACGACCAACGACGAAGGACGAACGACTGATTTATGTTTGGCCGCGATGAAAAAGTCTCGCCGATGCGCCTTACCGCGGTGCAATACATCATCCTTGCCATTTTTCTGATGCTGAGCTATGGCTTGTGGCGGCTGCAAGTCGCGCAGAATGACATGTACGCGACTCTGGCGGAAAAGAACCGTATCCGCAACGTCCCAATTCTGGCGCCACGGGGCAAGATTCTCGACCGCGAAGGCCGCATTATTGTCGACAACTATCCCTCATTTACCGCAATGCTGATGCGCGACTCCTCGCGCGATCTTTCCGCCGATGCCGGCCTTATCGCCGAAGGCCTGCATTTGGACCCGAAAGACGTCCGCGAGCACATTCACAAGTTCGGTTCCATGCCGCAATATCAGCCGATCTATTTGAAGGATGACATCACGCCCGACGAGTTGGCCTTCATTGAGGCCCATAAGAACGAGTTGCCCGAACTCGAAACCATCATGGCGTACCGCCGGCTTTACCCGCGCAACGGATTCATGGCCCACCTGATCGGCTACGTCGGCGAAGTCAGCGAGCAGATGCTGAATCAGCCGCAGTGGGAGCTCTACAATCCCGGCGATGTGGTCGGCAAGTCCGGCGTGGAGCTGGAATACAACCAAATCCTGATGGGGCAGAACGGTTCCAAGCAAGTGGTGGTGAACAGCCGCGGCCGGGAAATGGGAGAACTGGCGGAGAAGCCGGCGGAGGCCGGCAAGCCGCTGAAGCTGACCGTCGACATCGACCTGCAGATCGCCGCCGAAGAGGCCATCGAAGGCAAGAACGGCGCCATTATTGCGATGGATCCCCACACCGGCGAAATCCTGGCCATGGTCAGCCGCCCCACGTTCGATCCCAATAACTTCGCGGTCCGTATTTCCCGCGGCGACTGGAACAAGCTGGTGACCGATCCCGACAAGCCGCTGCTGAACCGGGCGATCCAGGCGCAACTCGCCCCCGGTTCGACGTTCAAGATCATTGAGTCGATCGCCGGGTGGCAGGAGGGGATTGCTCAAACTCTCAATGTGCACTGCACCGGCGGAGCTGTCTTCTATGGCCGGCGGTTCGGCTGCTGGGTCAAAACCGGCCACGGCGCGGTTGATCTGACGAAAGCGATCTATCAGTCCTGTGACGTTTTCTTCTACACCTTGGGTGAAAAACTGGGGATTGATCGCATCGCGAAATACGCGAGCGCGCTGGGCATGGGGCAGAAGACGGGCATTGACTTGCCGGAGGAAGCCAGCGGGTTGATGCCATCGGAGGAGTGGAAGGTCCGCACCTTCAAGCAAAAATGGTTTGCCGGGGATACCATTTCGGTGGCCATTGGCCAAGGCGCGGTTACAACCACACCCGTGCAGCTGATGCGTGCGATCTCCGCAATTTCGATGGGCGGCCGCATGGTGGTGCCGCACGTAGTGAATCCGACCGGGCTTCCATCGAACTACCTCCAAGTTACGCACTACACCGAGGTAACGAACATTCCCATCGACCCGAATGGCTGGAACCTCATCACCGACGCCATGGGACGGGTGTTGCTGCCGGAAGGTACGGCGCCGTCGGCGCATGTTCCTGGCATTGACATTGCCGGCAAGACGGGATCGGCGCAGATAGTCTCGCTGGCCACGCGCGCCAAGCACGCCAGCAACGAGGAGTTCAATCAGAACGGGTGGTTCGTGGGATTTACTCCCAGGCGCGATCCAGACGTGATCGTCTGTGTGCTATTCGAAGGCGGCGAGCACGGCAAGTTGGCGGCTCGCCTGGCCACGCAGGTAATCAAGGCTTACGTTGACAAGCAACGCCGCCAGCCACCGAAGTTAGCTAACAACGGCAAAGTGGATGTGGGCGCGTTGTGGACAGAGCCCAGCGAGGATTCCGATGACGGCCAGCAAAAGCTCCAGGGCGGAAGATTCGTGCTCGATGTTTCGAAGGACCGCCCGCCGCTGGCAATGGCCGCGCCGGGCGTGCAGTAAGCTCTACCGCTGTCATTCCGAGCGAAGCGAGGAATCTCTACCTCCGGGCAGACGCAGCGGGTAGGGATGTTTCGACTCCGCAGGAGTTTCGCAAAATCGCGAAACTCCTGCTCCGCTCAACATGACAGTGGAGATTGAGTGAGCTACCTAAAAGCCAAGGGCTAGAGGCCAAAGGCCAAGGGCGAACGACCAACGACCGATCTTATGTCTCGCTACGTTTCATTCCGCGACTTTGACTGGCTGCTGTTGCTCTTCGTGCTGGCGCTCTGCGGCCTCGGGGTGCTCGAAATCCGCGACGCCACCGTCCACACTAAATTCGCCGGCTCTCACATCAAGCAGATGTACTGGATTGCGGCGGGCGTGGCGTGCATGTTCGTGGTCAGCTTCATCAACTACACCATGCTGCTCGATCAGGTTCACTGGCTCTATATCGCCTCTATCGCCTCCCTGATGGCCGTGATGATCTTTGGTCAAAAGTACTTAGGTGCGCGGCGCTGGGTAAAGCTTCCCGGCGGGGCGCACTTCCAGCCCTCCGAGTGGGTGAAGTTGATTTTGATCCTGGCGGTGGCCAAGTACTTTGCGGACCTGAACGAACGAGGGCTTTCCTGGACGGACTTCATTAAAGCGGGCGCCATCGTCGCCGTCCCGATGCTGATGGTGCTGGCGCAACCCGATCTGGGAACGGCGCTGACCTATTTGCCAATCGCGATCATGGGGCTGTTTCTGGGCGGAGTCCAGTGGAAGCAGGCGCTAGCCGTCGTGGTGCTGGCCGGCTTGACCATGCCGCTGGCTTGGCATGTGCTCAAGCCCTACCAGCGCGATCGTCTCACCAGCTTCATGCAGCCCGAAGCCGATAGTCACGGCTCCGGCTACCAAGTCATCCAGTCGCTGATCGCGGTTGGTTCGGGGGGAATCTGGGGCAGCAATGCCCCCTCCCAGACGCAACTGTCCTTCTTGCCGGTGCCCCAGACCGACTTTATTTTCGCCGCTTTCGCCGAGGCGCATGGTTTTGTCGGCGCGCTGGGAATATTGCTGTTATACTTCATAGTGTTGATGCGCTTGACCCAGAACGCGCAGACGGCGCCCGACCGCGCCGGCACGTTCGTAGTGATGGGTGTGGTGGCTGTGCTTAGCTTCCATATCCTGGTCAATGTCGGCATGGTGGTCGGCTTGATGCCGGTCACCGGAATACCCCTGCCATTGATGAGTTATGGCGGGTCTTCTGTCCTGTTCATGTTTTTGGCGCTGGGCATTGTGATGAACGTCCGCATGCGCCGTTTCGTGAACTGAAGCAGGAAGAAGAAGGCAGGGGAGCAGCCGCGCTTGCCATCCGCGGCAGAAAACAAGATTAATTACGATCGCCCTCGCGTTAAGAGGGCAGCCACCGGCAGAAGAGCAACTAGAAGCCGGGCAGGATTGAAGCTAAGGCGCAGCCGGACGGGTAACGGCCCCCTCTGACCTCGACTAACAGAGATCTCGAGAGAGCGGTCACAAACCCGGCGAAGCGCAATGCGATCAGTGCAAAAGATTCCCAAGCTTGTGCAACGGCTCCGGTCCCGGGGAAACCTCCGTGGCCCCAGCTGTCCCCTACATGGGACCGCCATCGCGACGCTCGATCTTCCCTGTCTTTTCCTGCCTTTTATCCCGGTGAATCCCGCAGCCGCATGACGGCGCGGGACCGGAGTTTCGATGAACAAAGAATTGTATGTGTCTTCTACTCCTCATGAGACCAAAGTAGGCCTAGTCGAAGACGATCTGCTCGCTGAAATTTACCTGGAACGTGAAAACGAATACACCCTGGCCGGTTCCATCTACAAAGGCCGCGTCACCCGGGTTCTTCCCGGGATGCAGTCCGCGTTCGTGGACATTGGCCTGGAACGGGATGCGTTCCTCTACGTTTCCGACTTCATGGAACTGGAAGACTCGGATGAAGTAGACGAGATTTCCACCAACCAGAGCCCTTCCGAGCCCCGGCCGGAGCCGGGGTTTGAGCCAAGACAGCAGCCGCGCCCCGAAGCCCAGCCTGTGGCCGGAGACGTTTCCTCATCCAGTGGCGTTGCCGAATTGCCGGGCGGCGCACAGGGTGAGACGCCTTTGCTGGGGGCACCAAACCGAGAATCCTCCAGCGCGGGAGAGCGCGACGATCGCGGTGGATGGCGCGGCCGCCGCCGCCGCCGTGGTGGACGCCGCGGTGAGCGTATGCCGGAATCCAAGTTCGCACGGCCCGCTGCGGAAGCGCCCCGGGAAACTCCCAGAGAAACGACGAGGGAAACCCCGCGGGAGTCATTCCGCGGAGGGCGTCCGGAGCGCAGCGACCGCAGCGATTACGGCCCGCCGCCCGGGTACCAGCCCATCCTGCTCCCCGGAGAATCGATCTCGAAATATCAGCACCTGGCGCAGGCTCAGGCTGCCGCGGCGGCGGCGCCCCGGTCCGAGCCGACTCGCTCAGCGCTCCAGGCTCCTGAAGCTCCCGCGCCGATCACTCAGACGTTTCCCGATGACGAGCCGCTGTTCACCGGATTGGAGATTGGAGAGCAGCCCCAGGTTGCCGCCGAGCCACCCGCTCGGGATGAAGCGCCCGTTGAGGGAGCCCACGCCGAGTGGAACCGTGAACCGGAACGCGCCCCTCTAAGGGTCGATTCAACCAGCGTCGTCTCCGGATTCGGCGGGACGGTGGCGCAAGAGAAAATAGAAGAAGACGAAATCGAAGAAGAAGAACAGGAAAACGATCTCCACGACCGGCTTACCGTTGTGCCCGAACATTCGGATCGAGCCCTATCGGATACCCCGTCCTCTGCGTCCGTCGGAACCTTGTCCGCCGGAACGATGTCCGCCGGAACGATGGAAGAAGAAGAAATCGAGGAAGAAGAAGCCGACCTCGCCCACTACGTCGAAGAGCTTGAAGAAGACGCGGCCTTCGATGAGATGGAAGAGGAAACCCATGCCGCCACCGAATATCAGGAACCGGCGGGCCACGAAATGGCTGCCGCAGGCGAGCCGGTCGCAGAAGGCGAACCGTTGTCGGCCGAGCCGCCGGCAGTCGACGGCAGCGCCATCCCGGAAGCCGAGGCCGAACAAGAAGCCGCGGAAGCTGAGCAGGAAGAAGCCGAACTCGAGGAAGCCCAGGCAGAAGCGGAAGCGCTGCTTGACGCCGAAGCTCGTGGCAACGGCACGGTCGAAGCTCGCGTCGAAGTTCGCGCTCCGGCGGGAACCGCGGCCTACACCCAACGTGCTCCGCGCCCGGCCTTCGACCGCGATCGCCGGCCGGGCCCACGCGGCCGCCGGGGCGGAGGCCGCTTCCGCAGCCGCGAAAACCAGGTTGTCCCACAGATCACCGACCTGCTCAAGGAAGGCCAGGAAATCCTGGTCCAAATCGCCAAGGAGCCCATCGGCAAGAAAGGCGCGCGCATTACCAGCCACATCGCGCTGCCTGGCCGCTTTCTGGTCTACATGCCCACGGTCAACCACACCGGCGTGTCGCGCAAAATCGCTTCGGACGAAGAGCGCCAGCGGCTCAAGCGCATCGTCATCAGCGAGCGCGAAAACGGCCATGGGGGATTCATCGTCCGCACCGCCGCGCAAGGCGCGTCGGAGGAAGAACTGCGCGCCGATATCCGCTTTCTGAAGGGTCTCTGGAGCGAGATCAAAACCCGCGCCGATAACGACAAAGCGCCGCTCTTGATCTATCACGATCTCAACGTGGTCGAGCGCGTCCTCCGCGACCAGGTGACTTCCGACTTCTCCGCCATCTGGGTCGATACCGAACAGGAGTACGAACGCATCCTGCGTTTTGCCAACCGCTTCCAGCCGGCGCTGGTCAAGCGCGTCAAACTGTATTCGAAAGAGACTCCGCTCTACGATCAATTCGGCCTGAACGAAGAAATCAGCAAAGCGCTGAAGTCGAAAGTCTGGCTGAAGAGCGGCGGCTACATCGTCATCAATCAGACTGAAGCGTTGGTCGCCATCGACGTCAACACCGGCAAGTACGTGGGCAAGACCGCGCGCCTGGAAGACACCATCGTCAAAACCAACGTCGATGCCATCAAAGAGATCGTGCGCCAGATCCGCCTGCGCGACTTGGGCGGCATCATCATCATCGATTTCATCGACATGGACGAACGCCGCAACCGCCAGAAAGTGATGCAGGCCCTGGAAGAGGCGCTGCGCAGCGATCGCGCCCCCTCGAAAGTTCTGCAGTTTAACGACTTCGGCCTGGTGGCCATTACCCGCAAGCGGGTCAAACAATCGCTCGAGCGCACCATCGGCTCGCCCTGCCCATATTGTGAATCCACCGGCTACATCAAGTCAGTGACCACGGTCTGCAACGATGTTTACGTGGAGATGCGGAAGATGGCCAAACACCTCGATCATCCCGACGTCATGTTGCGGGTGAATCCCGAGGTCGCCAAAGCGCTCAAAGCCAACAATGGCCGGGCGCTCAACGAACTGGAAGAACTGACCAAGAAGACGGTCATCGTCAAGAGCGATCCGGCCCTGCACCAGGAGCAGTTCGACATTAACTGAGCTGTAGATTGTGTGGCGCGGGCGCCCTCGCCCGCGTTCTGAAAACGACGGAGAGGCGTGCCAGCCCGGCGTTTCCCATGCATTCGTTTTATCAATGGTAGATGCCATAAGAAAATGCCATTCATGACCACCCAACTCACTATCGACCAAGCCGGCCGCTGTTGGGGGACTGCTCTACGACGCTCTGCTGGCGCGCAGCGCCCTAAAGGCGAACGCAGAAACCATCTACACTTGGAACCTTGAACATTTCCGACGCCTGGGGCCGGAGGTCGCGAGGCGGGTGAAAACTCCGCCGGCTATCTAAAACCACTGCCTCGGACCTGTCCATTCCCGTTTTCGATGAGGCTGGGATAAGATGATGGCGCCATGGCTTCATCTCCAGCCAACATTTCGCTGATGGAGGCAGCACTATGAGCCGGAGCAGACTGGTTCGCCGTAGCGTTTCGATCCTGCTGCTGACGATCGGTGCTGTGCTGACAGCATCCCCGCAAACCCAGCCGCCCCCAGCCCGACCCAGTGACCAGATCAAAACGGAGGAGGCAAAGCTCTATGCCGATGCCCATCCCTATCTGGACGAACCGCTGCCCCAACTCAAGAAGGCAGTGCATGAATTGGGAGGACTGGAGCCAGCTCCCAGCCAAGACCAACTAGCCGATCTTCTCGCAAAAGTTGGGGCGAGGGCTGACGAATTGCTCCGTAAAGTACCCAATCTGATTTCCGACGAGTCCGTGAGCGAGACGCAGTGGGCGGTTGCTCAAGGCGATGCTGCAGGTTGCATCGGCACAGGTTGTTCCCAATTTGCCATGGGACGCCACTCGGACCGAAATCAGAAATTCAGCTACATCATCCTGGCTCATCCCACCCAGTACGGCCAGCTGCAACTTGACGAGTACCGGACCGGCCGCAATGACAAACCCGTTCCCCAAGGGACGGCAGCCCCAAAATTCCAGGGTTTCATAACGACCTGGCTTGTTTTCTCTTCCCCGAATCAAGCAGAATCACGCTTCCGTTACTTGGGACAGCAGAATACGGATGGGCATAACACGTTTGTCATCGGGTTTGCTCAAATCCCCGGCACTATCCAATATCCCGGACAGTTTCTGACCGCCAATGGGTCCATCCCAATGCTGTTGCAAGGTATCGCCTGGATCGACCAATCGGATTTCCGCATCGTTCGTCTGCGCACCGATCTCTTAGCCCCCCAGCCCCAGGTTCAGTTCCAAGAGCAAACCTCCAACATCGTGTTTGGCCCAGTGAAGCTGGCGGACTCAGAGTTGTGGTTGCCTGAAGCCGTGGATGTCGAAATGGAGGCCGACGGTCAGTACTTGCAGGAGCAACACCAGTATTCCAAGTACCGGTTGTACGCGGCGAAGAGCAAAATCATTCTGTCCCCACAATGAACCGCAGGCTGATTTCGTTAGATCTCCAAACCTTCCGTTGGTGGAGGCAGGTCCATGATTCCAGGCAGACCATTGTTCGGCGGGCCGTTTTCGGTCCTGTTGCTGACGATCGGTGCTGTGCTGACAGCATTTCCGCAAACCCAGCAATTGCCATCCCCATCGGCTGACGAGGTCAAAGCGGAGGCCGCGAAGCTCTACGGCGATGCCCATCCCTATCTCGACGCGCCGTTCCCCGAACTCAAAAAGGTAGTCCATGAATTGTCGGGAATGACGCCTGCTTCCAGCCAAGAACAGCTCCCTGATCTTCTGGATAAAGTTGGCGTCAAGGCGGACGAATTGCTGCAAAGCGTGCCCGATTTGGTTTCCGACGAAGTGGTCAACGAGACGCAGCGGACGATTCCCAAGGGAGAGCCTCTCGGTTGTGTGGGGCTGAGTTGCGCTCACCTCGACATGCAAGGCAGTTCACAGCGGAATCAAAAATTCAGCTACATAATCCTGACCCATCCGGGAGCCCTCGGCCGGGTGGCGCATACAGAGTCCCGAATTACGCGGAAAGGTAAGTCGGTTGACCCAATGGCGGGACCGCCAAATTTCCAGGGCTTTTTGCCGGCCTGGGTTCTTTTCTATCCCGTGAATCAGGTGGAATCCCGCTTTCGTTATTTAGGACAGCAGCAAATCGATGGGCATAACACTTTTGTGATCGGGTTTGCCCAGCTTCCCGGTTCGATTGCCTCCCTCGATCGTCCCATACTCCTGCAGGGCATTGCCTGGGTCGATCAGTCGGATTTCCGCATCGTTCGTTTACACACCGACCTGCTGGCACCCCTGCCCGAAAGGCAGCTCCTGAAGCAGACGGCCAACATGGTTTTTGGCCCGGTGGACATGACGCAACGTAATTTGCAGTTGTGGTTGCCTAGACGAGTAGATTTTGAAATGGAGGCCAACGGTCAGTTCTTCCACGAGGAGCACAAGTATTTTGACTACCGGTTGCACAAAGCCACGATGGGTGGAGCGACGATGGATAGGGATGCAGAACGAACGGGTTCCCCACCCAGCCGGCCTTTATCGTCCGCGTCCTCCGAGCCGAAAGACGAAGCCAAGACGGAAGTGAAGCTTTACTCGAGCGTCCATCCTTACATGGACGACCCGCTCTCCGAACTTAGGAAGACCGTGCATGAGTTGGCAGGGCTAACGCCTGCTTCGAGCCAAGACCCGCTGCCCGATCTTCTCGCTACGACCGGCGCCAAGGCGGATGAATTGCTCCACAAGCTGCCCGATTTAATTTCCGATGAAGGCGTAAGCGAGTCACACTACTCTGAGGCGGCGACGAACGGTTGCGTGGGCGTTGGGTGTATTTCCCAGGGAGCTGTCGCAACCAGAGATGAACTATTCCACTATATGATCCTGACTCATCCAGAGCAGGGAGGCCGGCTGGCAGTTTCAGAGTACCGAACCGCGCGCAATGGCAAAGCCATCGGGGTAGGAGCGCCAGGAGCGCCAAGTTTCCAGGGGTTCATATCCGCGTGGATCGTCTTCTCTTCCGCGAATCAAGCGGAATCCCGATTCCGCTACCTGGGACAACAGCGAGTCAATGGGCACACGACCTATGTCCTTGGTTTTGCTCAAACTCCGGGCTCGGTGGAATCCCCGGGAGAGATTGTAGTTGATAGTGAGTCCATTCCGATGCTCTTGCAGGGCATTGCCTGGATCGATCAATCGGATTTCCGCATCGTTCGTCTGCGCACCGACTTATTGGCGCCCCTGCCCCTGATTCTGGTGGAAAAACAGACGGCAAACATCCTGTTTGGCCCAGTGCACATCGCGGATCTCGCCACGGAGTTCTGGCTGCCCAAAGCTGTGAATCTCCAAATGGAGGTCGGGGGCCAAGTTGTCCGGGAGGAACACAATTATTCCAAGTACCGGCTATACCAGGCGAAAAGCAAAATCATTCTGTCTCCCCAATGATGCGCAAGCTGATTTCGCAAGACCTCCGGACCTTCCGCTGGTGGAGGCAGGTCTATCAGCCCAGTCAGACTGTTGTTCGCCGTGCCATTTCGGTATTGTTGCTGACGGTTGGCGCTGCGCTGGCCGCATTCCCGCAGGTCCGGCAGTCCCCATCCAAATCCGATGGCAAGATCAAAGCGGAGGAGGCGAAGCTCTACGCCGATGCCCGTCCCTATATGGACGAACCCCTGCCCAGACTCAAGAACATGGTGCATGAATTGGGAGGCCTGGAGCCTGCTCTCAGTCAAGAGCAACTATCCGGTCTCCTCGCGAAGATCGCGGCGAAAGCGGACGAATTGCTCCATAAGGTGCCCAATTTGATTTCCGACGAGGCCGTGAGCGAGACGCAACGGAGCGTATCTCAGGTGATCTACACGGCAAGCGACCCGGAAAGGGATCAAAAATTCAACTATATCGTCCTGGCTCATCCGGCACAGGCCGGCCAGCTCCTTGAGGAGTACCGGACTCGCCGGAACGGCAAACCTGTCTCCCAAGGCTCGGCAGGGCTGCATTTCCAGGGTTTCGTGTCGGCCTGGGTCATCTTTTCTTCCCCTAATCAGGTGGAATCCCGCTTCCGCCTCTTGGGCCAGCAGAAAATTAACGGGCACAACAGCTTTGTCATCGGGTTTGCTCAAATCCCCGGTTCGGTTGAGTATCCTGGGAAAATTCTGACTGTCAGAGGATCAGTCCCCATGCTCTTGCAGGGTATCGCGTGGATCGATCAATCGGATTTCCGCATCGTTCGTCTGCGCACCGAGGCAGGCAAGCATCTTTCTGCCAGACGTTCCCGTTCGCTGTCCCCAGCTTCGACCACGCTGGCATAAGATAGTGCTGCGCTATGGTTTCATCTCCAAACCACTCCCGCGGTGCCCGGAGTAGGGCACATGATGATGTTGGAAGACCCGTCAGGTTTTTTCACTATAATGCGAAAGCTGATTTCGTAAAATTTCCGAGCGTTCGCACAAACTGAGAGCAGATGCCAAAATCACAAATAACCAATTCCCGCGCCGTCGCTTCTCCCCGCGTCGTGAGCATCAGCGATTTCCGGCCGTTGGCCCGCCGCCGAGTACCCAAGGCGGTCTTCGACTACTTGGATGGCGGCGCCGAGGGGGAAGTCACCCTGCGCGAGAACTGCCGTGCGTTTGAGGATGTCACCTTTCGCCCGCGCCATGCTGTGGCTGTTCCGCAGTGCGATTTGCGCGCGCGGGTGCTGGGCTTTGACCTTTCTCTGCCTATCTTGCTTGCCCCTGTGGGCTACAGCCGGATGATGCATCCCGGCGGCGAGGTGGTGGCCGCTCACGCCGCTGGCGCGGCCGGCACGGCTTACATTCTTTCCACCATCTCCGGCCATCGCATGGAAGACGTCCGCGCCGCTTCCACCGGACCCGTCTTCTACCAACTTTATCTAATGGGAGGACGCGAGGCCTCCGAAGGCGCCGTCGATCGGGCTCGCGTCGCTGGTTTCTCCGCCTTGGTGGTCACCATCGACACCGCCGTGTCCGGCATGCGCGAACGCGACTTCCGCAATGGCATGAAAGAACTGGTCAGTGGCAGCCTGTGGTCCAAAATCCCCTATCTGCCGCAAGTGCTTTCCCGCCCGGGTTGGCTTGCCCAGTTTCTGCTCGATGGCGGAATGCCGCCGCTGCCGAACGTGGTCATCCCTGGCCAGGGACCCATGCCGCTGCTCGACGTCGCCGCCGCGCTCTCCCGCTCCACCGTCACCTGGGAAGATCTGCGTTGGATTCAGGAACATTGGCGCGGTCCCATCGTGGTGAAGGGCGTGTTGACCGGCGATGACGCCCGCCGCTCGATCGATGCCGGGGCGGTCGCCGTCGTGGTCTCCAATCACGGAGGCCGCCAGCTCGATGGCGTTTCCCCGTCCATCCGGGCGCTTCCCGAAGTCGTGGCCGCGGTGAACGGCCAGATCGAGGTGCTGATGGACGGAGGTGTGCGCCGCGGTACCGACGTGGTCAAGGCTGTGTGCTTGGGAGCTCGCGCCGTCCTGTGCGGGCGCGCCTACGCCTACGGCCTGGCTGCCGCCGGGGAAGCCGGCGTGGCGCGAGCGCTGGAGATCCTGCGCACCGATCTCGAGCGCACCCTCAAGCTGTTGGGATGTCCATCCGTTAGCGCGCTGGATCGTTCCTACGTCGACGTTCCGTCGAATTGGCGGCTTAGCTGAATCGTGCGCTGGCTGGCTCGGTTAGCTTCCGCGCCGGCGCTGCAGAGAAAGATTCAGCGAGAAGAAAGCGAGGAAGAATTGAACACTCACATCGCAGACCATGCTCCAACAGAATGGCCGTGGCCTGACTCGCTGGATGCCTTGGTCGCAGCGTCCGACTATCACCAGCTGGTTCTCGAAAATGAGCAGGTGCGGGTTCTCAATGTGCGCATCCCGCGTGGCCATTGCGTGCCCCTGCACACTCACCGCTGGCCAAGCGTGATCTACACGGTAAGCGAAAGCGATGCCATTCGCCGCGATGGCGAAGGCAACATCCTCACCGACACCCGCAAAGAGCCACGGCGCCCTGCGGTCCGATGGAACCTTCCGATGCCGCCCCACACCGTGGAAAACGTGGGAACAGGAGAGATTCGTTTACTAGTGCTTGAGCTGAAGCAAGCTGCAGCTTAAGAATGCGCCAGCCACGCTGCTCCGCTCAGTTCCTCACCCCGGGAATCTTCAGCTTGATGCGGTACACGCTGGTGCTGGCGGTGATGTAAAGCGTCTTGTCATCCTTGTCACCCCAGGCCACATTGGCCACCCTCTCCGGAACCTGGATGGTTCCGATGTGCTTGCCCTCCGGCGAAATGATCCAGACGCCGCCCGGACCCGATCCGTAAATGTTTCCCTTCTTGTCCACCCGGATGCCATCCGGGCCGCCGACCCCTGGGGACGAGGAGGCATCGAGAAACAGCATCCCATCCGTCACCGACCCGTCGGCCTGTACCCGATAGCGCATCCAGACGTTCTTGCCGGATTCCGCGATGTACAGGAACTTCTCGTCCGGGGAAAAGGCGATGCCGTTCGGCCGGCCGAGGTCCTTGATCACCAGTTGGAGATTATCCCGGTCCGGCGGAGCGCCCGGTTTCTGCTGGCGCGCATTCGGGATGCGGTAAACCCCGTTGACTCGCAACTCCTTCTCAGGTTCGTCGTCACTCTGCGTGGGCAGACCGTAGGGCGGATCGGTGAAGTACAGCGAGCCGTCGGACTTGTACACCAGATCGTTCGGACTATTCAGCTTCTTGCCTTGATAGGAGTCGGCCAGGATCGTGATTTGCGCATGCGGGTCAAGCGACTCCAGCCGCCAGACGGTGCGTCCCGCATGCCCGGCGACACTGATCCGTCCGTCCGCGTCCAGCGTCATCCCATTCGAGCCGGACTCCGGCCCCTTGAAAGGCTCCGTTCCCTTATATCCGCTGGGGTGCATGAAGACGCTTGCGCCTTGGCCGGGAACCCAGCGGTCGATGTTGTTCGCCGGAATTTCCGCAAAGAAAAGAGTGCCATCGTGGGTCCAAACCGGTCCCTCGAGCCACTTGTTGAAACCGGTGGCCACGCGCTCCAGCTTGGCATGGGCCGGCACAATCTGGGAGACCGAAGGGTCGAGTTTCAGAATCTCCTGCGAGAACGCCGCGGTCGTCGCGGCGGCAAGCAGCAGCAGCATGAAGGAATGGCATAGGCAGGTTTTCATGCGGCGGATTGTACCTCAAATCAGAAACAATGCACGAGCGGAACTTTGCGGCGTCAAAGCTGGCGGGTGGAAAGTCAACTCAGATCGGCGGGATACAAAACTATCCCAGGCACATTTCGCGCAGCTTGTTGACCGTGTTCCAATTGCGCGTGGTGGCGCTGACCGAGAGCACCTTCTCGACAAGATTGTTGGACAACTTGCTTCGGCCGTAGCCAATAGGACAGTGGAGATAGACTTCCTGGCCGCAACAACGAAGCTGATCGGGAGTCGCGGCAATGGCTTCCAGCTTTTTCACCGCGGTACTTTCTGCAGCGCATGATAAGAATGTGACGTAAAGCCTGGTAAGGTCGATCCCCTTTTCCTGCAGGAACGGATTGTTTTTTATGGCTTGGCCGATCTCCTCGGAAGTCTTCACCATGACCCGCACTGAAATCTGGAACCGGCGAAGCACCATGGCCTCGATCGTCTTCGACAATTTCTCGGTGGCCTGCGCCGCTGTTTTGAAGACCACATTTCCACTCTGAACATAGCTCTGCACATCCTCAAAGCCCAACCCCTCAAAGGCTTCTCGAAGCGGGTCCATCTTGACGATGTTGTGCCCACTGATATTAATCCCGCGGAGCAGGGCAACGTAGACTGGTTTGCTGGCGGCAGGCCGGGCTGCTTTCATTTCGCGCGACATCCTATCATCTCCGAATATTCTCTGAACAAACTGGCTTCCTGTATCGTCTCAAGTTGCGCTCTACTGGCTTGCTCGGCGTGCTCTGCGGGTGCTCTCAGCGTCCTCTGCGTCGCAAGGTTTTTGCGAGACTCTAACAAACTCAGAGTTTTGAGTCGCGGAGGGTGCGGAGAACAGCCGCAGGGCGCGCCGAGATAGAGAGTCGCCTCTCAGAAATCTTCGAGTTTGCCGAAGCTGAAACACCGTCGCGTCTCTGTCCGGTATTTTCGCGTCTGACCCTGTTACCCTTATGTTGCTTCCTCGCGTCTAACCGCGCAAATCTCGGAAACCGCTTCTTGCCACTGGTTCGAACCCGCACAACCATGAAGCGGAGGGAAACATGAAAAAGACTTTGCTGCTTGGGATCAGTGTGATGCTTGCCCTCGGCCTGTTGCTGGCGGCCGCCGCTCCCGACTCGCCTACCACCACGCCGCAATTCAACCCTAAAAACGAACTGCTCCGCCCCTCCAGCTATCGCGAGTGGATTTTTCTCTCCTCCGGCTTGGGCATGGCCTACGGCTCTCCTCCCGATCACCAGATGTTCACCAATGTCTTCGTGCCGCAATGGGCCTACGGTGAATTTCTCGCAAGCGGTAAGTGGCCCGACAAGACTATCTTCGTGGTCGAGGAACGAGGTTCGGAAAGCAAGGGGTCGATCAACAAGGCAGGGCACTTTCAGAGTGATTTGATGGGCATTGGGGTGGAAGTCAAGGATCCCGGTCGCTTCCCGGAAAAGTGGGCGTACTTCAGTTTCGACGAGGATACCAAGTCTGCCAGCGCCAATCCCAAGGAAGCTTGCTGGCAGTGCCATGAAGACCATGCCGCGGTCGAGCACAGCTTCGTGCAGTTCTATCCCACGCTGAAGCCCGTGGCCCAGAAGTTCGGAACCTACAAGGCGTCGGCGGACACAGCTTCGCAGTGAGCGCCTTCGTAGCGCCGCCGTCTCGGCGGCTGTCGTGGGGACTGTCCCGTGCCCACCCGCGAGGGTAAGGCCAGCCCTGAGCGAGGTTGAAAGGATGCCGGCGCTGCAGGAATGTCAGAGCCAGACCAGTCCTAGTTTAGGACACACTGGGCAAGAAAGTGCCCTCTTATCCCAAAAAGAGAAAAAGTTTTCCGCCATTGGCGGGTGTTCTGCGGGCGAGCCGACGTCCTGTGACCAAAGTTCTAGACCCCACTCGGTGACCCCAGTTAACACATATTGTTTCCATAGTGTTAGATTATGGCTAAGGAGTAATCCTCCCAATCATTTTTTTCGTTGCCAGGCAAGCTGTAAGTCTCGTATTATCGATGGGTTGCAAGACTTCGCCACGAGCGCAATGTTTGTGGCAAGATTATTGCACAGTAACAACATTAAGGAATCCGGGGAAGCGATCAAAAGGAAGTGATGTCCAGCCATCGTTCAGCATTTTTTAATTTTTTCGCTGTTTTCACAATGGCACTGCTGCTCCGGGGGAGCGGCATCGCAGCCACCGTCAACACCGGCCTGCCCACCACAAGAAAGCCGAAATCGCACCTTACGGAGAGCCAGCGCGCCCGCCGGCGCATGCACCACTTGGCGCGCAGCCGCGGCGTCGTGCGTACTCGGACGGCTCGTTCGCAGCGCCCGCGCCATCATCGTTACTATGAGCGTTTCTACGCCAGTTCGTTCGCCACGGACGTAGCTGGAGGCGACGTCACCGGCGGAGAAGATCCGGTTGTCCGCCAGGCTGCCGTCGATGCTCTGGGCAACATGAACGGCACCGTGGTCGCCGTTGAGCCCACCAGCGGACGCGTCCTGGCCATGGTCAACCAAAAGCTCGCACTCTCCAGCGGCGCACAGCCCTGCTCGACCATCAAACTTTCGGTCGCGCTGGCTGCCCTGAGCGAGGGCGTAATCGACAAAGACACCGAAATCAAGCTGGGCGCCCGCAGCCGCATGAACCTGACCGAGGCGCTGGCGCACTCCAACAATGCCTACTTCGAAGCCTTGGGGCGGCAGCTCGGGTTCGAAAAAGTTTCTTACTACGCGCATCAGTATGGGCTGGGAGAACTGGCGGGCTACAACATTCCTGACGAGCACCTGGGTACCTATCCTGAAGCGGTCATCCCCACCAGCCTGGGCGGCGTCGGCAAGATGTGCAGCTTCGGCCAAGGGGTTTCGATGACGCCGCTGCAGTTGGGCGCCATGGTCTCAGCCATCGCCAACGGTGGCACGCTGTATTACCTGCAGCATCCCACCAGCGCGGAAGAAGTGGCCAGTTTTCAGCCGCGTATCAAGCGGCACCTCGACATCGGCCCGCTCATTCCTGAGATTTCTGACGGCATGGCCGGCGCGGTATCGTACGGCACGGCGCGCCGCGTGAAGCTCAGCTTTAATGAAGAAGAAATCCTGGGCAAGACCGGTACCTGCTCGAACGCCGGCACCCGCTTCGGATGGTTCGCTTCCTACGCCAACACTAGCGTGGGCCGCATCGTGGTCGTCGTATTCCTGGAGGGCGGACGCCCAACCTTTGGTCCCAAAGCCGCTGAAATTGCCGGCGTCATGTACCGCAACCTCTATGACCACGACTTCTTCAATGCCCGGCCGCCGGTCGCGCCGCCAAGCACGGCGTCGGTGAAGCCGGCGGGCGCGACCCAGTAGCCTTTTTTCGTAATCCATTAACCAGAACTGCTCATAAATGGTTGTGGGTAGGGCATGGCTTCAGCCATGCCGTCCAGAGCCACTGTTCTGGGATTGCAGCTACACTCGCACAACGTAGCGCCGCCGTCTCGGCGGCTGTCGTGGGGGTATCCCGCCCTCACTTGCGAGGGCAAGGTTTGTCCTGAGCGAAGCGAAGGATGCGCTCGCGCCAGCTGGCAGGCCTGCCCTGAGCGGAGTCGAAGGGATGCTGCTGGCGCTACAAGGAAATCAACAGAGCCAGACCAGTTCCAGCAAGGCCTCTCCTGCGAGAGGCCTTTTGCTTTTGAGGGAATCATTCTGCCGCGCTCGGGTACAATTCGGTGGCTGAGGAAGCCGGATGAGCGAAAAATCCACTTCATTCCTCGACAAGCTCCAGCCCGCACCGCAGAAAAAGCTGCTGGCGCTCGATGGCGGCGGCATCCGCGGCGTGCTGGCGCTCGAAATCCTGGCGGCGATTGAAGAGATTGCGCGCCGGAAACTCGCCCGCCCGGACGCTGTGCTGGCGGACTATTTCGACTACATCGCAGGCACCAGCACGGGCGCCATCATCGCCAGTTGCCTGGCCTTGGGCATGAGCGTGGGCGAGGTGCGGAACTTCTACCTCAGCAGCGGACCGGCCATGTTCAGCCGCGCCGCCGTGCTGCGCCGCTTCCACTACAAATTTGAGCAGGATCGCCTGGCCGCCATGCTGCGAGAAGTTCTCGGCGCCGACACCACGCTCGGTTCGACGAAGCTGCGCACGCTGCTGATGATGGTCATGCGCAACGCCACCACCGATTCTCCCTGGCCGGTGTGCAACCATCCCAGCGCGATGTTCAACGACCGCAAGTTTCCCGGATGCAATCTCGATCTGCCGCTGTGGCAACTGGTGCGCGCCAGCACCGCCGCGCCCACGTATTTTCCGCCGGAAGTGGTGCGGGTGGGCAGCGAGGAATTTCTCTTCGTCGATGGCGGCGTCACCATGTTCAACAATCCCGCCTTCCAGCTTTTTCTGATGGCCACGGTCGAGCCCTACAATCTGAATTGGCCGACCGGAGCCGACCGCATGCTGCTGGTCTCGGCCGGCACCGGCACCGTGCCCAAGGCGAACGCCCATCTGCGAGCCGAGGACCTCACTCTGGTCTACAACGCCAGCTCAATTCCGGGAGCGCTGATGTTCGCGGCGGTGAACCAGCAGGATTTCCTGTGCCGCGCCTTCGGCGACTGCCTGGCGGGACCGGCGCTCGACATGGAGGTGGGCGACATGTGCGGCAAGCGCGGGCCGGCCCAGCCGAAACTTTTCACCTACATGCGCTACAACGCCGAGCTCACCCAGCGCGGCTTGGGCGAGTTGGGACTGGGCCACATCCGCCCGCAGGATGTGGAAGAGCTCGACTCGGTGGAGCACGTTACCGAGTTGCAGCAGGTAGGCAAGGCAGTGGCGGAGAAGGACGTGCGGGAGAGCCATTTTGCGCGGTTCTAGGGCACAGGGCGGGGCGGCTAAACGGCGAAAGTGTTCCACGTGGAACACTTTGCGGTGTGTGAGATGTACGTACATAAATGTATGATGTTGTTCACTGGTGGCCCATTCTAGTCGCGTTCTTTGCGACTAGATTGGGGCCCTTGACTTCGCTGCTCTGAGGTTTCAATCGCATTGGGCGGGTGGCCTTCGCTCTTAATCAAGGACGGCTCGCCCGCCGGCTTACGCCGCGAGAACAGCCCCACTCAAGCCTTCCTTTGGCTTGAGTGGGGCAGTTCCGCTGCTGGACGAAGCTTCCCTGCGGCCCGCTTTCTCGCGGCCTACTCGGATTCAATCTCTACCCGCCCTTCGCGGCCCCGTTGCGCACTGCAGAAAACTGCTCCACTCCCAGTCTTCCGCCCGCTCACACAATCAGCGCTTTACCGGGTTGCGATGGATGTAGCGAAGCTTTTCGACGAACTGCTCGTGATCCCGAATATGGTAGCAACCGAAGGTCACGAAGTGGGTCTGGCCGGATTGCTAAGCGTTTCAGTCCCCAAGGCACGAGGGCCAGCTTACGCCGCCAGAACAGCCCCACCCAAGCCAAAAGAAGGCTTGAGGGGCCACCCGCCCGCGCGCCCCGTCTCTGGCCTCCATCCTCAGGGAATCCCTCTACGTACTTGCGCGCGCACGGGGTGGGAAGACAGTATTTTGTTTTGGCCGCAACCGGCCGACGGGATGGGACCCTTGGAAAATCTATATTGCCTTCGCTGTAATCGGGAGCTCGAGCCGGGACACAAATCGGTTGCGGTCTACATGTTCGCGCAGACGGTGGGAATACGGCCGCGGCAAAAGTCGGCGGCGCAGCGGATTTGCTTTTGCCCGCAGTGCTCGGTCTCCCTGGCGATGGGGCCCCCGCCCGAGGGCGCGCTCAACGTTGCGGCGTGGAAAATGATCCGCGAATTGGTGGGCGCGGATCCGGCGCTGAACGAGGCGGCCTGGGAATCGCTGCGAGGAATTACCGGCCTGCTGACGGCGAGCGAAAGCGAGAGCGAGGCTCGTCCGACAGGCACGGCGGGTTACTTCGAGTTCTGAACGGCAAGCTGCAAAGCCGAGTAAAGTCCGGCGTCAGGCTTGGCACAGCCCGCTGCTTGCCGTTTTCCGTCCTCCTGCGGCTTCCTGCTGGTCCTTGCTATCCCTTCCCCTTGCGACGCTCGCACACGTCCACGGTTTTTGTGGGATCGACGGCCGCGGTATCGACTTGCTCATCGACGATTTTTCCTGACTTATCGATGAGGAAGGTGGCGCGCCGGGCGGACTGCATGGGGATTCCAGCAATGGTCAGTGTCTGCTCCAGGCCGTAGCGGCGGGTGACGGCGCCGCCCCAGTCGCCGAGCAGAGGAAAGGAGACTCCGTTTTGTTGGGCAAAGGCAAAGTTCGAGAAGGGGCTATCCATGCTCACACCCAGAACCTGGGTGTCGGCGCCCTCCAGCTTGCCGAGATTCTGCTGGAAGGCTTTGACTTCCTTGGTTCAACCGCCGGTGAAAGCGAAGACATAAAAGGCAAGGGCGACGTCCTTCTTCCCCCGGTAGTCGCTCAGGGAGACCTTGTTCAGGTCCTTGCCGTCGAAGGCTAGCAAGGTGAAATCAGGCGCCATGTCGCCGACCTTGAGTTTCATGGGCGGGGGCGCGGGTTTCGCGGTGGAGCTTGCAGGTTTGTCTTGCGCCTGAACGTGGTTGAAAGAGAGCGGCAGCAGGAGGAGCGCTGCGAGCCCCCAGGAGCTGAGACGTTTGCAGTAATTGATTCTCATGGGCATTGCCTCATTGCCGCTGCCTCATTTTTTCGGCAAGGTTTTTGCAGCAAACATCATACCGCTGTCCTATGGGGCTCTGCGCAAGTTTCCAAATATGCAAATCGACTTAGCGGACAAGCCTCGCAGTTCCAGATGGGAGCGGGACGCCCCGCAACAGCCGCCGAGACGGCGGCGCTACACCAGCTTGGCCGCACACTCTAGCGAATCGTTACGGTTCGGCGAATAGTGCGCGATAGATTCCGCCGCCGAGGACTCCTCCAATGATGGGCGCGACCCAGAACAGCCAAAGCTGCTGCAGAGCCCAACCACCCACGAAGAGAGCTGGGCCGGTGCTGCGGGCGGGGTTCACCGAGAGGTTGGTCACCGGGATGCCAACCAGGTGGATGAGAGTCAGGCAGAGGCCGATGGCGATGGGAGCGAAACCCTGGGGAGCGCGGCGGTCGGTGGCGCCCATGATCACGAAAAGGAAAAACATGGTGAGGACGACTTCCGCCACGAAGCAGGCGAGCAGGGAATAGCCGCCGGGAGAATGGGCTCCGTATCCGTTGGAAGCGAATCCGCCGCTCAGGTCGAAACCGGCTTTTCCGCTGGCGATCACATAGAGAACCGCGGAGGCAGCGGCGCCGCCGGCCACCTGGGCGATGATGTAGGGCAGCAGTTCGCCGGCGGGAAAGCGCTTGCCTGCGAACAATCCGAAGCTGACGGCGGGGTTGATGTGGCAACCGGAAATGTGTCCGATGGCGAAGGCCATGGTGAGCAGAGTCAAACCGAAAGCCAAGGCTACGCCGGCGAATCCGATGCCAAGATTGGGGAAGGCGGCGGCCAGGACGGCGCTGCCACATCCGCCGAAAACCAGCCAGAAAGTTCCGAAGAATTCTGCCGCTGCACGTTTGCCGATGCTCATTGCTTGACCTCCAAGGGATGAGATAAATCGCGGGCTCGTTGGTCCGGGCCGATTTGTGCGGCGAGCAGAGTAGCACAAGATGGTCAGGAAGCGAAACGGGGAAGGTGCGGTCGTTTAAGTCAAAGCGAAATCGCAGAGTTCGCGAAGAAGGGCCGCAGAGGACGCCGAGAGGATCATTGCGCCAGAGCGCTTGGGGACTGCGGCGGCAATTCGGCACGGATCAGCGATTCCACCTGGTCCCAAACCTTGGGATCGCATTCGATTTCAGTGTGTGGCTTCACCAGGTAGCGGTCCCACCAGGGGTACTTATCACAGGCGAGAGGCGCTGTTTTGTAATCGAAGCGGAAATTGCCGAGGATGCGGGTGCGGGCCGGGTCGGCCGCGTGGATGCGGGGCTGGCCATGCACCCATCCATCGGGCTGATAGAAATTGGCGGCCTGGGCTACGTTGGCTGGAATGAGCGCGTCATTTTCGCCATGCTTGGCGACGCTATCGACCTGCACGGTGAGCCGCACCGGGATACCGTCTTTTTGAAGAAGCCGCGCCAGATTGACGGCTTCCGAACCGCCCCAGCTGTGCCCATACAGGATGATGCGGGCGCTCTGCTTTTCCTGAGCGGACAGACTTCCATCATGGTTGGCGTCGAGGAGTTGCAGGATGCTCCGGCGGGCTTCCTGTCCACGATGATTCTCCAGCGCCTCGACGTGGACGGTCGCGCTGTACTGCTTGCGAAGGCGAGCCGCGAGTTGGACCTCGGCATGGATGAGATTGTCGTGGCTGACGAATCCGCCCACGAAGCCGATGACGATGAACATCGGCGGGGCTGGAGTCTCCGTCGGGACGGGATGCGCCGGAGCTGACTGGCCAACGGCAACGGCGATCGACAGGAAGAGCGAGGCAACCCGAATGGTGGTCTGGGCAGTGTACTGCACTACCAGGGAATCATAACAAAACGAGGCGGTTCCTCACAGTTACGAAATCGCAGGTTAGAGCGAACCGGGTATTTCGAACATGACTCTACAGTTCCGCGCGGGAGCTAAGACCGCTTGGGTTTTCCGCCTGCTCCGCCGCGAATGCTGTCCAGGGCGATTGGTCCGGCTCCGAAGAAAATCAGGGCAAAAGCGATGGCAGCCAGGGCGAGCGGGAACTCATATCCGCCGTTGCCGAGAAGTCCGTTCTTCCAGTGAACCTTACCGATCGCTACGGCCATGTTGATCACGATGGCGAGCGAGGCCAGGCGAGTGAGCAATCCGAGCACCACAGCAATGCCGCCGAAAAATTCCGCACATGCTGAAAAATAACCCAGCCAGCCGGGCAGGCCGAGACTGCGGGTCATTTGAACCAGGTGCGAGAGACCGCCAAAAACCTTGGGATAACCGTGGCCGATCATGATGACGCCGAGCACGAGGCGCAAGGCTAGAAGGGCAAGGGGCTGAAGACGGTCAAGGTAGCGCAAAAGTTCATCTCCGGTTGGGTTAGAACGACTTTAAAGATTACCGCATTGCACTTGAGTTTTGAAAGTGCGCTGGGCTCTGGGTGGTGGTCCAGTTTCAACCACACTGGCGTCATCCCGAGCTTTGCGAGGGATCTGGCGCGCAGGCCAGCAATGTGTCGGGGAAGCTTCCGCGCGAGATCCCTCACCCGGCTGAACTGCGCCGGGTTTCGGGATGACGCATCTGGATGAGGGCCAATGATTCTAAACTGCACCACCACCTGGCTCTGGTAGTCTGCTGGTCACGCAATTTCTTCTTTCCAGTTGCGGCGGAACGGAATCGAAAACCGAACTACGAGGAGATGGCATGTTTCCAAGAAAATCTTTCGTCGTTGCCAAACGAATTGCTGTGGCCATTTTTCTTTGCGGGTGCGCCGTGGCGCAGCAGCCCACCCCGATGGAAATGGCCAAGCAGCGGTTGGAGGATTATCGCAAATCGAAGATGCCGGTCTGGATGAGTGATTTTGGCGAACTGGGCCGTTACCGTGAGGCCAATGCCAGCGTGAAGCCTCCCGCTGCGAATGAAAACAGGGTCGTGTTCATGGGCGATTCCATCACCGACATGTGGTCGCTGGCGGAGGATTTCCCGGGGAAGCCGTACATCAACCGCGGCATCGGAGGCCAAACCACGCCGCAGATGCTGATTCGCTTCCGCCCGGACGTGATTGATCTGCAGCCGAAAGTGGTGGTCATCCTCGCGGGCACCAACGATATTGCCGGCAACACCGGGCCCATGCGAACGGAGGATATCGAAGGAAACTACGCATCGATGGCAGAGTTGGCGCGGCTGCACGGCATCCGGGTCGTCTTGTCTTCAGTACTTCCGGTCAACAACTACACTCCGCGAGCGGAGTCGTTCTTTCTGCAGCGGCCGCCAGAGAAAATTCTGGAACTGAATCGCTGGTTGAAGGATTATTGCGAGAAGAGCGGGCACGTGTACCTAGACTACTTCAGCGCGATGGTGGATGAAAAGGGATTGCTGAAAGGCGATCTTGCGGAGGATGGGTTGCATCCCAACAAAGCTGGGCATGCAATCATGGCACCGTTGGCGGAAGCTGCGATCAAGAAGGCGCTGGCCGAGAACTGATTGAGCCACAGAGTCGTAGTTAGCTAGGTCTCTACCGAGTCGCACCATTCCGTGCCAGGCTGCGCTAACTCATGCATATTCCCAGCGCCGCGCGATTCTCCGGGCAATCGCAAACAACACCACGCCAATCGCAAGAAGTACCGAGACCTGCGGCCAAAGGTGAGAAACCGGTTCATCCCGCCAGAACACTTTGGTGAAACCATCAATCGCCCAGGCATTGATCGTCAGTAGTCCAGCTTTCTGCATCGCCTCCGGCATGAGAAAGCGGGGAAACATGCTGCCACCGACGGAAGACATGATCAGAATCACCAGGGTCGAAAGTGCGCCCAGTTGCGCCCGCGTGCGGCAGATGCTGGCCAGCAGCATGCCAAAGGCAGCCACCGCGAAAGCGGTGCATACGCCCATTACTACAAAACCGGGGATGTGGTCCAGGAAATCGAGCTTGAAAACAACCCAGGCCCAGATGAACATCAGCACCAGTTGTGAGAACGCGAGCAGGGTGTTGAATGCCAGCTTGCCTGCCAACAGCGTGGTCATGGTTACACGCGAACTGAGCACGCGCTCCAAGGTGCCGCTTTCGGCTTCATCCAATAGCGCCCCGGCCGCGCCGCTGGCTGTGAACAGCAGGAACATTACACCGATCGCGGCAGCGTAGAAAGACACCATCGGATTTTTCTTGTTTTCTCCGACCACAGCGCGGGTTTGGACCGCGATGATCCCGCCGCCGCTGGCTCCGTTGCGGGTGGTATCGTCTCCGCTGCCGGTTGCGGCGTTCTCATGCTGACGCAGCTGGGCAAGGCCGGCATCCATCCGCTTGCGCTGTTCCGGCGTGAATCCGCCGACGAACTGATCCGCGTACTTTGATCCCTGCTCCGCCATGACGTCCGGCATGGAAGTCATGGCCACTTTTTGCAGAAGGCCCGCGACCATCTGCCACGCCACCATGTCACTGCTGTCGTTCAGGAGCTGAATCGTCGGGCGATCTTGCTTGCCACCGAAAGAAACTGGATTCTCGCCGAAGCCATGGGGAACGATTAGCGCAACCGGTACGTTACCGGCCTTCACCGCGGCTTCTGCAGTTACTGCCGTATATTCCGGCGGTTGTACATCTTTGTCTTTGTCACTGGACTCCGGTCTGGTTCTGATGACGAGAGAGCCTTCGCGCTCCAGGCCATTTACCAGTTTTTGGGATGCGCGGCTCTGGTCTTCGTCCACCACGATGACGGTGATTTTCGGCACGGTGTAATGCCGGCCGCCAAAGATCACGGCAAAAATGCTGAAGAAGATGATCGGCAGGATGAAACTCAACGCCAGCGCCGCCCGATCACGGCGAAGGGAAACCATGGCGGTGCGGATGATGGGCAGGATCAATCGCGTAACTCCCTTCCCGTCAAGTGCAGGAACACCGATTCCAGGTTCGGCCGGCGCAGCGACACGTCAACCACTTCGAGGCCCGCCAGGGATGCGTCATCGAGCAAGCCGGCAATTTCCGTGGGATGTTCGACCGCGAACTGCGCTGTGGATTCGACCAAGCGCCCTCCACGCCGTCCGACCCAGGCAGCGACTCCGTCCGCGGGTCCCGCGAAGCGCGCCAGCACCTGGCTGCGCGAAGCAAAGGCGTTCCGCACCAGCTCTTCGTTGGTACCGAGGGCTATGATGCGGCCGTGGTCGACGATGGCGATCCGATCGCACAGCCGCTCCGCTTCTTCCATATAGTGCGTGGTATAGATGATCGCCGCCCCTTCGCCGTGGAGCTTTTCGATCATCTCAAAGATGCGATTGCGCGACTGTGGGTCCACCCCGACGGTCGGCTCATCCATCAGCACCAGCTTGGGCCGGTGGATGATCCCCGCTGCCATGTTCAGCCGCCGCCTCATGCCACCGGAGAGGTTTTTGGCCAGCTCTCTGGCCCGGTCTTGCAGCGACGACCAGTCGAGGCACCACGCGACGGCTTGCTGTAGCCCGGTCCCGGCCAGCCCGTGGTAGCGCCCGAAAGATTCCAGATTTTCCTTGGCAGTGAGCCGCGGATAGAGCGCCAGTTCTTGCGGCACCCATCCCAGCGCCGCGCGGGCCGCGGCTGAATTGGCGGGAGAACCAAAGACCACGACCTGGCCGGCATCCGGAATCACGCGGCCGACAATGCTGCGGATCAACGTGCTTTTGCCCGCACCGTTTGGCCCGAGCAATCCCAGGCATTCGCCGCTTCGCAATTCGAGCGTGATGCCGTCGACGGCAGTCACCTGCCCGAAGCCCTTGACCAGCGCCTCAATTTGCAGAGGCAGCGACGAGGATGGAATCGGACCGGCTGGCGCAGAGACCACGCGCAATCTCCTGAATTTCGTGACCGGCACCATACTACTCGCAAGGCGCCAGGCTGGCGTCAGAGGCTCAGTCGGATCCGCCCTGGATCTTATGCCCCGTCTTGGATGTGAACGAGAGACAAGGCTGCCAATGATTAAAGATAGAGAGGGATCATGCCACGAGACAATGTGTGGTTCGCCAACGGCGATGGTTGGGGGAACAGGGTAACGCAGGAGCTTTACTTTAGTAAGTTGAACATGTTCAATATTGTTCTTGACTCCCAGCGGCTGGCCCTCGTACAATGTGAACATGTTCAAGTATCCCGAAGCGACGGTCCGAGGCGAACAGAGCCGGGCAACGATTCTGGCGCATGCCCTCCGCCTTTTTCGGACTAAAGGCTTTGACGACACGAAGATGCGGGAGATTGCCGCCGAGGCTGGCGCTGCTCTGGGGGCTGCCTACTACTATTTCCCCGGCAAAGAGGCGATCGTCCAGGCCTATTACGAGAGCGTCCAGAGCGAACATGAGCGCCGAGTGCGGTCTGCGCTTGCCGAACCGATGACAAAGTTGCGTGATCGTTTAGGGATCGTCTTTCACACCAAGCTCGACATCCTGCAAGACGACCGCAAATTACTGGGCACGATTTTCCGTTATACCGGCGAGCCCGATCATCCACTGTCGGTTCTTGGCCCGGCTACTCGTGGCAGCCGGGCGCAAAGCATCGGTATTTTCGCGTTGGCACTGGGTAACGAGAACCTGCCAAAAGACATTCGAGAGTTTCTTCCCACGGCGCTCTGGGCTTTGCACATGGGAATCCTGATCTTCTTCATCTATGACAATTCAGCCGAGCAGCAGCGAACAAGAAAGCTCACAAACGGCGCGCTGGATCTGGTCGTCGGGCTGCTCAGTATCGTCAAGTCGTCCTTGCTGAAACCCGTCCGCGGCAAGTTACTGGCACTGCTGCGCGAAGTCGACCTCCTCCCACATCCGCAGGAAAACCTTAAGGAGGAACCGTTATGACCCGTTACACGGGAAATGAACCGATCGAGCCGTTCGTCGTGATTGCCAAGACGGTCAAATGTTCCGTGGAAAACGGTGAGCCGGCCGGCGGCGGAGGCGCCGGCAAGATTCCTTCCGCCCAGCGCCCTGCACTCAACCTCGAGAGCCTCGACTCGACCAGCGGAAAGCTTGCTGTCGGAGCAGTGCTGGCGGGAGCGTTTCTGCTCGTCAAAACCAATCCTCTCTTCGCTGAAATTACGATTATGATCCTGGCCAGCATCGTTCTGTACCGTCTGGATTCCCATCGTCGCCGGATTGCCGCGGCTCCGGTCATCTTGGCGGCCATGATGCTCGCTAGCAAGATCAGCGGGGGAGGCTCTTGGTACGTGAATTATGGGGTCACACCGTCGGCCGCCGATGTCAATGAGCTTAAGGTCTGGATGCCCCTGTTGCTCGCAGGCTGTCTCTTCTACATGCCCAAGTTTCCGACCTATACGGAGAAAATCCTGCTGCTCCTGTCGCTGGTTCTTTTATTATCCGGATTACTGCCAGGAGACGGTTTTGGCATCATCTTCTGGACCACACAATACTTCCTGTTCATTGCGGTCGCTATCGGGTTGGGGATCGATCTCACGCAAAACGGCCGGATGTTCACCGCACCAGCTTCTTCGGCCGGGAAATAGGGGAGCATGCAACAGCCTGGCAACAACCGCCTCAGCCGGGAGGGCACTTGGATACTGGGCATTCTCGGGCTGGCGTTTGTCAGTCTGCTGGTACGGTTGCGGAACCCCTACCAGCTCCCAACCCAGAGTGTTGGTCTGGTCGTGGCCTCCATCGCGGTTCCCACGATTTTTGCTGTGGTACTGCTATTGGCGGCGCGGCCGGCTACGCGCGTCGGTCAATACTCGAGACATGCGACCCTTGGCCTTTTGCTGCTCGGAATTATTGCGCCTGGGAGCCTCGCGTTTCTCATCGTGTTGGCGCCGCTGGCATGGCTGATCGCCTATTTCCTAGCCAAGGCGGAAGACAAACCGCCACGTCCAGTTACCCGTGTGCAAACCAGCGGCGCTGCGCCGACGATTGGGACTGCACCGGTTCCGCCACCAGCGGTGAATCCGGTCCTCGAAGCCGAACGGCTGCGCCGGCGCAAGCTTGCTCTGCTCGCCATTGTTCTATCGTTCACTATTGTGAGCCTGGCTGGCCGGATGATCTATGCCCGGCGCCTGGAAACCACCTCGCTGATGTTCATTGGCATCCCCACGCTGCTCGCCACACTGCTCGTGCTCACGGTGCGCCCCAAAAGCGCCATGGGAATTGCCATGACGGGGATCACGTTCGTTCTTCTGCTCTCTGCCATTGTGTTCGGCGAGGGGACCATCTGCATTCTCATGGCCGCTCCCGTCTTCTACATTGTCGGGGCCATTATTGCGGCAGTCATGGATGGATCAAGACCCCCCCGGCGCCCGACGCGGATGATGTTGTTGGCGCCACTCCTGCTGATGAGCTTCGAGGGAACCTCTGACCGGACCAGCCTGCCACGCGAACAGTCGGTGACGGCAAAACGCGTGGTCGCTGCTCATCCCAGCGAAATAGCGGATGCCTTGGCGGCGCCTTTGCGCTTTCGGACTGATCGCCCGTTCTACCTGAGAATGGGGTTTCCGCGACCGGTCTCAGCGAGTGGCGCAGGGCTCGAGGTTGGAAGCCGTCGCGTGATTGGTTTTGCCGGCGGTGAAGGCAAACCTGGAGCGCTGGTGATGGAGATCGTGGAGGTGGCGCCACAGAAGGTTACTTTTCGTGCAGTCTCAGACGAAAGTAAGATTGCGCACTGGTTGCGCTGGGAAGATGCTGTGGTCAGTTGGCGGCAGATTGATGAGGGGCACACCGAGATCAGCTGGACCCTGCGCTACCGCAGAAACCTGGATCCGGCGTGGTACTTCGAGGCCTGGGAGCGCTATGGGACTGGCCTGGCCGCCGACTATTTGATCGACAACGTGGTAGTGCGTGCGGAAAAGCCGTGACCTCACTCCCTATAATCCGGCTCGTCGCGTGCCTGGTTGAGCTGTGTCTGCCGCTGGTGCTTTGGTCGTGGTTGCAGCCGGCTCGCCGCGAGGCCGCCGCTGCTCTGCTTGCTTCGGGCTGGGCCTTGCCTGCGGCCGCCCTTGGAGGGCTGGCGTCCACCCACTTCGGCTTAGTGGCATTCCCCACGCCTGTTGTGCTGGGCACGCCACCCGATCTTTTGCTGGGCCGCGTGCTGCTGGGTGGGTTCCTCTCTGCCTTGTGCTTCCCCTCGGTCTCGATACGCCGGTTGTACGTTTTCGCATTGGCATTAGACCTGGCATACAGCACATGGGCCGGTGGAGTATTCGCGACTCGTTATCTTCCGTGCCAGGCGCTCACCGTTGCTCTTTATTTCATCCCGGCACAGTTGTTCGCGAGATGGACCCGTGAAAACCGCGATCTCGCGGCTCGCGCTTCACTGCATGTTCTCTTTCACGCCGGGTTGTTGTTGGGAGTTCTGCCAGCTCTGATCGTCGCTTGCGGTGGAGGGGACTGGAATGCGCCATTCGCCCGGGCCTCTTTCGCAAACAAACTCTATTTGCAATTGCTGATGGTGCCGGCTGTCCTGCTCATCAGCTCGGTGCAGGAGTTTGTCCGGCGAGGGCGTGGAACTCCCGCACCCGCCGATCCTCCCCGGCTCCTGGTCACGAGCGGGACCTACGCGTACGTGGCTAATTCCATGCAGCTCGGAAAAGTTCTGGTGCTAGCGGGATGGGGATTGTTCTGGTGGAACCCGTGGCTGGTTGCAGCCGCGCTTTTGGGTTTGCTGTACAGCATCTGGGTCGCGTCCCCTCGAGAAGACAGCGAAATGATCCAGCGTTACCCGCAGGCCTGGCTACAGTACAGGCATCACGTGCGGCGCTGGTGGCCACGATGGAAGCCCTATCATTATCGTGATCATTACTCTCGCGATCCTTCTCAGGCGGCGGAGACTCAATCTGCTCGACTGTACTTGCGTCTGGAATGCGAGCCATGCAGGGAACTGGCGGAATGGATACGGCGGCGAGCAATCGGCATGCTGGTCCTGCCCATTCTGATCTTACCCAACGAAGAACATGGCATGCCTGCGCGTATCACCTCTGTGCGTATCACCTATGATCCGGGCGATGGCTGTCCGCGAGAACATGGAATTGTTGCCCTGGCGCGGGCCCTCGAACACATCAATCTCGCCTGGGCCCTCTTCGGGTGGATGCTCCGCCTGCCTGGGATTGCGTGGCTAGCCCAGTTCGTGGCCGATTCCCTGGACCCGCAGAACGAAGCCACCTGCAGACTCCCCGTGCCCGCTGGTACCCCGCAATGAAGCGGCGCTGGGCATTCTGGGAATACATTGTTGCTGCCCAGGTGCTTGTCGTCTTTTTCCTGGTGGCGTACTTGTTCTGGCGAAGGAGTACGCCAGGATTGATCGAGGAATTGAGAATCGGCAATGCCGAAACCCGCACCGCAGCGGCCATGGAACTGGGCCAGAAAGGGCCGATGGCCAGCGATGCCATCCCTGCACTTCGGGAGACCCTTCAATACCCGAATGATTTCGTGCAGATGCTAGCTGCGGATGCTCTGGGACAAATCGGCGGCCCACAGGTCCTGATCGACACACTGAAGTCTCCCGATGAACAGGTGCGGCTCCGGGCAATCGTGGCTCTCCGCAGCATGTATCTTCGGGATCCAAACCAACGCCAACAACGCGTGCAAGTATTCATCGCCGGGTTGAAAGATCCCTGCCTTGGTGTACGCGAGGCTGCCGCGTGGGGATTGGGAGATCCCGGTTAAGACGCGGCGGAGGCCATCCCGGACCTCGAAGAAGCGCTGAACGACCCGGAATTTCGTGTGCGCAGGTCGGCTGCGCAGACTTTGGGGTCGATCGGCTCGCTCGAAGACGTGAGTGCAATGTTCGCCTCATCCGACGAGTCTGTGCGCAAAGAGGCCCTGCGCCACGTTACCAGGTTTGGCCCCGATGCGATTCCGGTACTGACTTCCGCTTTGGAAGATCCTAGCGGAGAGATTGTCTCGGGCGCGGCGCAGGCTCTGGGCCAGATGGGCAAGCGGGCACAGTCCGCGGTTCCGGCGTTGACGAAAGCATTGAACCACCCGGATGTTGGGGCGCGCACGCAAGCGGTCGCCGCACTCGAACTGGTTGGCGGCGAGGATGCGATTCCGGCACTGCGAGAAGCCATCGACGATCCTGATCCCATGGTGCGCAGCTGGGCGCGCGGGGCGTTGGGCCGGCTAGAACGGAAAGCAAGCCAGTAGCGAGACCTCACTTTTCCGAAACCTATTGCTGCTGTTGCTGCTGCTGCTCGTACTGCAGGCTGTCGAAGGAGTTAATTGGCTTGGAGCGAATGACAGTCGCAGGGGGCAACTCCTCGGGCAGAGGCGCTTCGGCTGGCGATACCACAACTACCACGCTGAGTTCGCTTTCGGTATCGCCTCTGTAAACCCCACGCGTGGGCGGCACATCGGCGTAGTCCCGTCCAATCGCAACCCGAATGTGCCGCGCGTTGCCCACCAGGTTGTTGGTCGGATCGAAGGCGACCCAGCCGGGGCCGGGGAGGAAAGCTTCGGCCCATGCGTGCGTAGCGCCTGCGGGAGAGCGGTCCTGGCCGTCCTCGCGGTGGAAAAGATAACCACTGACATAGCGACAGGGAATGCGCAATTGCCGGACCAGCGCGATCATGATGTGAGAGAGATCCTGGCAGACGCCCTGGCGCGTATGGAGCGCGTCGTCGATGGGAGAATCGACCTGGGTGCTGTTGGGCATATAGGTGAAAGTGTTGTAAAGGGCCTGGTTCAGCTCCAACAGCAGCTCCAGGGGATTCCCGCGCCTTTCCAAATGGAGCTCGCTAGCAAGCTCTTGCAAAAGAGCCGTGGGGCGGGCGAAGTAGCTGGGCAAGAGCATCTCCCAAAAATCACCTTCCGCGATACGGGCATCGAGGTCTTCCCAACTTCCCACGTCGGCCGGTTGTGGGGGCAGCGGCGCAACCACATCAACCAGAGCCTGAGCCGTAACCGCGAGCTGGGCGTGACGTCCGGGAATATTAAAATGATGGATCGTGTTCCCCAGGAAATCCCGATAGACCATGACGTAGGAATCCGGTTTCAGATCGAGAGCGAAGGTAAGGCAACGTTGATGGGCTTCGCTGCGGGGCTGCATTCGCACTTCCATCACGCTCTCGCGAATAGCCGGGGTATAGGAAAAGTTCGTGATATGGCGGACGGAATAGATCATGGTTCGCTCTCGCTTCCCGCAGCCAGACTTGGAATGACAACCATTAATGACCTACGCGACCATCGTGGGTTCAATGGCGTAGTCGAAATAAATCTGCTGAATCGCGGTGTGCACTTGCCCGCACTGGCGCCGGACATCTTCCAGGTAGACATAGGCTCCGCCGGCGATGATCTCCTCGATCTGGCTGAAGCTCAGCGCAGCCCGCAGCCGCCCCGCCAGCCGGACGGGTTGCGTGACCTTGCGTTCCGTCAGTTCCCCAATCAGGCGCAGCGCGGCGTGTACACTTTCGACGGAGAAACGCACCGAGTGGGGAAAATCAGAATTCAGCAGCAGGAACTCGGCGACTCGCAGTGGCCGCAGCTCGGCAGAATAGGTTTTGCAGTACGCTTCGAAAGCCGTACAACATTTAAGCAATCCCACCCACTCCAAATATTCCGTACCTTCAACGGCCTGGTCGGGAGAATGGGCCAGGCGCGCGAAGTGGGTTCCGATCAGCGCCGCGACGGCGTCGGTGCGCTCGACGAAGCGCCCCAGCTGGATAAAATGCCAGCCCTCGCCGTGAGTCATGGTGGAATCGGTTATGCCCTGGAAGAGGTGGGCGCCCTCCTGCACCGCGCGGAAGATCGAGTGTGACTCTAGAATCCACGTGCTTTCCGGAGGATTGCTCAGCATTTGCAAGTACAGGCGATTGAGTTGTTCCCACATCTCGGAGCTGCACTGTTCGCGCACGTGCCGAAGATCTTCTCGCGCCGCGGCAATGCAGGAAACGATGGATGACGGATTCACCCGGCTGAAAGTCAGGGTGTGGGCAAGATTGCCCCCGTCCACACTGCCCACCAGGGTGGCTGGAACGTGCAGGGCCTCAATCAGGCGGAGCCACCTTCCAGTACTGGACTCGGCCGACTGATCGAGCCGAAGCTGGAGGTCGACATCCATGAGGCGGGCGGTGTGTTCGGCCCGCTCCAGGTAGCGGCTCATCCAGTACAGGCTGTCAGCAACTCGTGAAAGCATGGGGTTCGTTCTCTCAAGAGCCAAGGTTCAAAACTCCGCCGGCGTTCGCGGATCTTGCGTTTTCTCGTCCCGAAGCACCCAGGTATCTTTGCTGCCCCCGCCTTGCGAGGAGTTGACTACCAGCGATCCCCGTTGCAACGCCACCCGCGTAAGGCCTCCCGGAACCAGGGTGACGCTGCCGCTGTACAGGATGTAGGGGCGCAAATCGACGTGGCGCGACTCGACCTCTCCGTCCAGGAAACAAGCGGCGCGCGACAACGCCAAGGTGGGTTGGGCAATGTAGTCCCGCGGCTGAGCGAGGATGCGCTGGCGGAATTCCTCGCGTTGTTCGGAGGTGCTGTGCGGGCCGATCAACATGCCGTAGCCGCCGGATTCTCCCACCGCCTTTACGACCAGCGTGTCCAGATGCTCGAGCACATAATCGCGTTCCGAGCGGTCGTTGAGCAGATAGGTCTTCACGCTGGGCAGGATGGGATCCTGGTCCAGGTAGTAGCGAATGATGGAAGGCACGTAAGCATACATGGCTTTGTCGTCGGCGACGCCGGTTCCGATGGCATTGGCCAGGGTGACGTTGCCGGCGCGGTAAGCATTGAACAAGCCGGGTACGCCCAGGCTGGAGTCGGGACGAAAACAAAGGGGATCCAGGAAGTCGTCATCCACGCGGCGGTAGATGACATCCACTCGCCGCAAGCCGGCCGTGGTGCGCATGAAGACGATATTGTCGTGGACCAGCAGATCGCGGCCTTCCACCAATTCGATCCCCATCTGCTGAGCCAGAAAGGTGTGTTCGAAATAGGCTGAATTAAAAACTCCGGGGGTCAGCAGCACGGTGCAGGGTTCGTTGCGGGCGGTGCAATTTGCCGGAGGCAGAGCGCGCAGCGTGCTCAGCAGCGCCTGAGCGTAATGATCAATCGGGAAGACTCCGTAGTCGCGGAACAAAGTGGGGAAGACCCGCTTCAAGACTTTCCGGTTCGCCAGCATGTAAGAGACACCGCTGGGAACACGGAGATTGTCTTCCAGCACTGCAAAGCCGCCATCGGGCAGGCGGACGAGGTCGGTGCCGCAGACGCTCACATAAATGTCCCGCGGGACATTCAGGCCGCGCATCTCGCGGCGGAAGTGGCGGCAGCTGTAGACCAGCTCGCGCGGAACAATGCCATCCGAGAGGATACGGCCGTCGTGATAAATGTCCTTCAGAAACAGGTTGAGCGCGGTGATGCGCTGGGTCAATCCTTGCTCAATTTTTCGCCATTCATTGCCTGGGATGATGCGCGGCAAAAGATCGTTGGGAAAAATGCGCTCGGTGCCTTCCTTGGTGCCGTAGACGGTAAAGGTAATGCCTTGATGCAAAAAGGATAAGTCCGCCGCCTGCTGGCTCTTGCGAAGCTCCTCGGGGGGCAGTTCCCGCAGTGTGCGATAGAGGGCCTGGTAATGCGGGCGGGGCACACCGGGGCTTTCGAACATTTCATCGTAGGCCTGGTCGAACTCGTAATGGAGAAAAGGGGCCTTTAACAATGTTGGAGCGGACACAGTCATGATTATCACGCAGTTCCGGGGGCCCGGCCCCGGGGCGCGACTGCCGGCGCGTTTCGTGCGGGTTTCGGGATGCTCCGGAACTCGCGATGAAGTGAACTCTAGGGGGAAGCCGGCATCCTGTCCAATCGAAATTGTTTATGGATTCCATGTTCATTTTTTGCGCGGGCCGGCGCTGCACGGAAAATGCCGGACGCGTGGCCTTGAGGAACTTCCGCGTGAGGGTTACTCGATTACCCCAGCTCGATGCCAGGGCTGGTTGCGCCATGGTGGTGGAAACAAAGCACTAGCGCATGCCTTCTCCCCACTCGTCGTACGACTTCGGTACCGTCTTTGGTACTTTGGTTATGCTTGGGGGGTGAAGTTTGAACCCTCTGTATAAACACCGCTTCTAATAGGGTCCAGCTATTGCCCATCCACAACATATAGGATCGATCTACAAGTGTGCCGAAAGTAATTTCCAGAAAACAGGCATAAAACCCGGAGAAACACGGAAATTTGCCTTGACCTCGGGTTTTTCCGGGTTGATATATGCTCAGCACACCTAAATTCACTCGAACGCAAGACAGAAGGGTTTTTGGTTCGAGGAATTTTTCTCCCAAGTTCGCCCTGGAGGCCGGGGAATCCGGCTGTGGCCAGGGCCCGATTCTGTGGAAGGGGTCTCGAAACTATGGCCGACTCGCGAGAAGTCATGAACATTCGCCAGGCGTCGCAATACCTGGGAGTGAGTCCGGACACGCTCTACAAGTACGTCGGAGAGCAACGCATACCGGCTTTCAAGCTGGGGAACCGCTGGCGCTTCAAGAAATCGAAGCTGGACCAGTGGATGGAAGAGAAGTCCAACCAGATGGAAGCGAAGAGCAGGAAGAAGCCCAAGGTGGCAGTCAAAGCCGCCGGGCAACTCTAGGGAAGCAAAAGTGCCGGCGGGACGCCGGCGCTACAAAAAGGCGGACACATGTTTGGATTGGGATCCAAATCGATTGTTGGTCTGGATGTGGGCTCCTCCAGCATTAAAGCGGTGGAGCTGAGGAAAGGGCGGACCGGGCTGGAAGTGACGCACTTGGGCCTGGAGCCGCTGGCGCCGGATATCGTGGTGGACTCGATGATCGTGGATTCGGGAACCGTCTCGAGCGCGATTGCCAAGCTGTTTACCGAGAACGAGATCAAAACTCGCAACGTGGCTACGGCGGTGAGCGGGCACTCGGTGATCGTAAAGAAGATCTCGCTGCCTTCGATGAGCGACCAGGAACTGGCCGAAACCATCGAGAAAGAGGCGGCGCAGCACATTCCTTTCGACCTGAGCGATGTCAATCTCGACTACCAGATCCTTTCCGAGGATGCCGGCAGCCCGCAGATGGACGTTTTGCTGGTGGCAGTCAAGAAGGACAAGATCCTTAACTACACCAACGTACTCTCGATGGCGGGCAAGTCACCGGCTATTGTGGACATCGATGCCCTGGCGCTGCAGAACTGCTACGAGTACAACTACGAGCCCGCGCCCAACCAGGTGGTGGCTCTGTTGAACCTCGGGGCCAGCGTCATGAACATCAACATCGTGAAGGGCACCACGCCGCTGTTTCCCCGCGACGTCAGCGTGGGCGGGCACCAGTACACCGACTCGCTGCAAAAGGAGCTGGACCTGAGCTTCGATGACGCCGAGTCGCTGAAGCTGGGGCACAAGGTGGGAACGGTGAGCGAAGATGCCAAGACGCCCATCCTGCAGCAAGTGACCGAAATCATCGTTCTGGAAATTCAGAAAACGTTCGACTTCTTCCGCGCCAGCGCGGCGGGAGAGCATATCGAGAAGATTTACCTGGCCGGGGGATCCTCGAAGGTCCCCGGGCTGGTGGAAGCGTTGCGCCAGGAGTTCTCACTGCCGGTGGAAATCTTCAATCCGTTTCAGAAGATTGCGCCGCCGGTGGGACCGGGAGCGGAACTGATCGAGCAAAACGCCGGCCAGCTGGCAGTGGCAGTGGGGTTGGCCTTGAGGAGTTTTGAAGACCTATGATTCGAATCAATCTGCTGGGAACGTCGAAATCGAAGAGCAAGCATGGCGGCGCCGCCTCAGGGGCGGTCATGGAAGTGGGTGACGTTGGCTCACCGAAGATGAAGGTGCTGGTCGTGCTGGTTCTGGCCGCTCTGCTCAATCTGGGCTACTGGTACAAGCTGGACAAGCAGAAGCAGGGAATTGCCGCCAATATGCAAGCCGCGGAGCAGAAGAACCGCGAGTTGGCGGATGTGAAAGCCCGTTACCTGGAGCGGCAGCGCGAGGCGCAGAGCTACAAGCGCCGCGTGGACGTGATTGACCAGCTGCGCGCCAGCCAGGCCGGCCCCGTGGATCTTCTGAACACCGTCGGAAACACCGTGAATGGCACCGAAGCGGTGTGGCTGAGCGCGATGAAGGATCAGGGCACCAGCGTGGATATCGAGGGCATGGCGCTGAGCACCGACGCCGTCGCCTCCTTGATCGCGAACCTGCAGAAGACGGGATACTTCAAGAACATCGAGATCAAAGAAACCTTTCAGGACGACACCTACAAAGAGATGCAGGCATTTCAGTTCACGCTGCTGTGCGAGAAGGGAAACAAGTCCTAGAGCGGGAAGAGCGGAAACCTATGGAGAACTTCAGCGAATTATCGGGTCTCAAGCAATGGGCCCTGCTGGCAGTGGGAGCGGCGCTGGTAACCGGGGCGTTGTACTTCACAACGTTCAAGAGCCAGCAAGAAGCGAACGCCGTGGCGCAGCAGGCACTGGACGCCAAGCTGCAAGAGAATCGGGAACTGGAATCCTACCGGCCCAAGCTGGCGGAGATGGACCGGCAAGTGGCCAGCCTGAAGCAGCAATTGGAGATTGAACGCCATATCGTGCCCGACGAGAAGGAAGTGGATGGCTTCATGAAAATGCTGGATGCCGAGGCTTTGAAAGCGGGCGTCGAAATCCGGCGTTACACTGCGGATCCGGTCTCCGCCAAGGAGTTTTACACCGAAGTTCCCTTCGAGTTGGAACTGGATGGTCCCTATTACTCGGTGGTGAATTTTTTCAATCAAGTGGGCAAGCTGGAGCGGATTGTGGACGTCGCTGGGCTGCTGGTGTCCAGCACCAAGAAGCCGAGCGACGCCAAGGCCAAACACACCTATCAATACGCGCCCAACGAGAGCGTCGTGGCCACCTGCACGGCGACCACTTTCTTCAGTCATGACATGGCACCGCCCGCCAGCAGTCCGGCGGCGGCCCGGAGGTAGGCACAGCGATGAAGCTGACCACTGGAATTCTGGTATTGGGGATGGCGGTGGCAACTGCCTGGGGGCAGAACCCGGACGTCATTCAGGACACTCGCGACACGATGAAGGCGCTCCAGCAGAAGAAACAGCTGGACTCCAATTCGGCCTTGCAAGGGATCGCGCAACCCGCCGCAGCGCAACGTGACAACGGCAACGCCGCGCCAGGCAGTTCGCAGAACCCGGCGACGACCACGACAACAGCGAAGACGGGCAAGAGTGCCGCGTCCGCCTCGTCATCGGCGAAAACCGGTAAGCGGGCCGCCAAGCCCAAAGTTGTAGCAGCCAGCAAGCCATCGCCGCGTAAGCAGAAGGTCGCGGTGGAAGGCACGAAGTCCGCGGCCGAAAGCAATGGCGAAAGGGTCAAACCCATCAACGTAGCGGGGCGGCGGGATCCGTTCGTGAGCCCGGTGGTGAACCAGACGATGGTGGGATCGGGCTGCAGCACCGGCAAGCGCTGCTTGGCCATCGACCAGATCGCGCTCAAGGGCGTGGTGAAATCAGATGTGGGAATGATTGCCGTGGTGGTGAACTCGCTCGACAAAGCTTATTTTCTGCGCGAGAACGATCCCGTCTTCAACGGATATGTGGTGAGGATTACGGGAGACTCGATCGTGTTCAAGGAGACGGTTCAGGACAAGCTGGGCAAGCCGTTTACCCGCGAAGTGACCAAGAAGATTACCACGCCAGCGGTGTAGTGCCGGCGGGACGTGGCCGGGCGGTTCCCGGCCGGGGGCAACAAATCTAAGTCGGAAGAAAGATCACGGGCGGGTTCAGTCTGACGCTCCGTGGGGAGAAGCGAAATGCGAAAGCAACTGCTGAATGTTTTTCTGCCACTGCTGGTACTGGGGCTGGTGGCAGCTGCCGGCGCGCAAAGCACGGGCACCGCGACGCCCAAACGGGCGGCGCTGCTCCAGGTCAGCGTGGTACGTGGCACCGACGGGATCAACCTGCAGATCACGACCCGTGGGGACATGACGCCCAAGTTGAGCACGCTGGATTCGCCAGCCCGCGTGGTGCTTGATCTTCCCGATACGGTCGCGGTCAGGACCGAAAGCATCGCCGTGGACAGCGAAGGCGTTAAGCGAGTGCGGGTTGCCATGGATGGGCAGAAACCTCCCACCACCCGCGTAGTGGTCGACCTCGACCAGGCGTGCCGTTACGAGCTCGCGTCCGACAACGTCGGCAATCTGATCCTCAAGCTGCACACCGAAGCAGCCGCGGGAACGGCTACCGCCAACAGCGCGGCCACCGCAGTTTCCACTGCCAGCAAAGTTCAAGCGAATGCCGCCACGGCGCCGGTGAGCAAACCGCCAGCCGCGGCCCCGGTGGCGCAGAATAAGCCGGCGCGAACTGCTTCTTCCGCCAGCGATTCCGCCAGCAACTTTGTGTTTGTCGAACCTTCTTATAAGCCCAAGAGTGGAGACCCGGCGGAAGAAAAACCGCCAGTTGCCATCGCGACCCCGGCGCGCGCCATTTCCGCAGCCGCCAAGTTTGCCGACCGGCCTGACACGGATCTGTTGCCTGCGCCCAGCGCAGCCATGCAGCCGCAGGCAGCCGCAAGCACTCCGCAACCCGCGGAGAATCTAGCCGCTGAGCAAAAAGCCCAGCTGCAGCGGCCTGCCGCCGTGGCCGGCCCCAAGTACACCGGCGAACCGATTTCGGTGAACCTGAAGGATGTCGACCTCAAGGACTTCTTCCGCCTGATCCACGAGATCAGCGGCCTGAACGTAGTGCTCGATCCCAACGTGAAGGGCACACTCACCATCGTGCTGGACGATGTGCCGTGGGACCAGGCACTCGACATCGTTCTGAAGAACAACGATCTGGCGCGGCAGCTGGACGGCAACGTTCTGCGCATCGCCACGGTCGATACACTCCGTAAAGAAGCCGAGTCCCGGCGCGCGCAGCAGGACGCCGAGGCGCTGGCGGTGGACAAGGTCACAGTAACCCGCTTCCTGAGCTATGCCCGTTCCAAGGACATCGTTCCGACCGTCAAGCAGTTCCTGAGCCAGCGCGGCGATGTGATCGCGGATGATCGCACCAACGCGCTCATCATTCAGGATATTCCCGCCGTGATCCCCGGGGTCGATCGTCTGATCACACAACTCGACCGCAAGACGCAGGAAGTGGAAATTGAAGCCCGCGTCGTGGCCGCTACCCGCAGCTTCGCGCGCGACATCGGCACGCAGCTCGGTTTTGGCTGGGGCAACGGAGTTTCCTCTGTGGGTGGAGCGAGCAGCGCGGGTACTTCGCCGGTCGGCACGTTTGGTCTCAACCCCTTGTATCCGGTGGTCGGCTCTTCCGCGCCCACGGCAACCACGCTGTCGCAAATACCGCTGTTCTCGAACCAGCCCGTCACCAGTCCGACGAGCGGTTTCACGTTCTTGAACGCGAGTTCCCACGTCCAGATCGACGCCGTCCTAACCATGGCTGAGTCGCGCGGGTTGCTGAAAATCCTGTCGCGTCCCCGAGTCGTAACCCAGAACAACATCCAGGCTCTGGTTCGCCAGGGCGTGCGCGTGCCTATCGTGACCCAGGCGCAGTTGGGTGGACCGCCAACCGTTACCTACGTCGACGCGTTCCTGCGGCTGACCGTGGTGCCCCAGATCACGTCGGAAAATACCATCTTCCTTAACGTGGATGTGGAGAACACGACGCCAGACTTCGGGCGTGAAGTTCAGGGCAACCCAACGTTGATCACGCAGCAGGCGACCACGCAAGTGCTGGTGACCGATGGTGGCACGGTGGTGATCGGCGGCGTGATCCAGACGCAGAACTCGATCAACATCACCCAGGTGCCGTTGCTGGGCAACATTCCCTGGCTGGGCAATCTGTTCAAACACCGTACCGTCAATACCTCCAATCAGGAGCTGATTTTCTTCATCACGCCGCGCATTATTCAGACCTAGCGCGGCCCAACGAGGTAGAAGCAAAAGCGCCGCCGGAATTCCTGGAGAAACCGCCAGGAACCGGCGGTTCAGCTTTTTGGGACACCTATTCACCACAGAGACACAGAGAAAACCTCGTCTTGCTGGTTTCTCTCTGTGACTCTGTGCCTCCGCGGTGAATGAGTTCGCACGGATTCAGCCTATGGCTTAAGGATCAGGCCGAGATTAGAATACGGATCATCCCAGATTTAGGTGATCCGCGATGAAAATTGGTTTTGCTCTTCCCAATATCGGCCCCGTGGGCACGGCCGAAGCCGTATCCAAGGTTGCGCAGCGGGCGGAGGCTCTGGGCTACCACAGCCTGTGGACGGTGGAGCGGCTGCTTTACCCGGTCAAGCCGCAGTCGCCCTACCCTGTCGCGCCGGATGGTTCGCTTCCCGAACCTTACAAATATGCGCTCGATCCGCTTGAGGCTCTGACGTTTGCCGCGGCGCAGACGAAAACAATCACCTTGGGCACCAGCGTCCTCGACATTCCTTACTACAACCCGGTTATGCTGGCACGCCGCCTGACCACCATCGACTTCCTTTCCAACGGACGGCTGCGCGTGGGCTTCGGCCTGGGCTGGTCGAAAGACGAGATGGAAGCGACCGGCGCGGACATGACCAAACGCGGCGCCATGGCGGATGAGTTCCTGCAAGTGCTCAAAGCCATCTGGACCACCAACCCGGCCGAATTTAAGGGGAAGTTCTACTCGTTGCCCAAGTCCTACATCTACCCCAAGCCGGTGCAGAAACCGCACCCGCCCATCTATCTGGCAGCCTTCGCTCCGCCTGCGCTGAAACGCCTCGCGACCCTGGCCGACGGATGGAATCCGGTGGCCATTCCCGCGCAGGGCATGGCGCAGATGTTCGGCGCGATCAAACAGATGGCAAAGGAAGCCGGGCGTGATCCGTCGTCCCTGGCCATGGTGGTGCGGGCCAACCTCGAACTTGCAGACCAGCCGCTGGGGAAAGAACGCATGATTTTCTCCGGCACGTTCGAACAAATCAAGGAAGATGTTGCCGCCTGCCGCGAGATCGGAGCCGACGAGGTGTTTTTCGACCCCGCCTTTTCGCGCGGAGGGCAGTTGCTGGAGCGCTGGCTTTCCTTGATGGAACATCTCAGCATCTTCATCTAGCGCACTGGATGAAATCTCCGGTTCCCCTCCGCCGGATGCTAAATCTTGCCCCATGCGACGATTCGCTTCACAGTGACGCGGAGAATAGGGGCGTCCTCGGCCAGCATTCCGGCGGCATATTGAGGATACTTAGCCTTCAACTTCCGAATCGCCCGGGCGCGTTCCGCGGTGGCCGACTGCGGAATCAGTTTTGCCTTCCCCCTTATCAGGATGTACCAGAGGAGCGTCCAATCCTCGTAGTACTGGTCGATGAGCAGTGCAACTTCTGGATTCGCCCGGATGTGTTTCAGCCGCGCCAGTTTTTCCGGGGCCACGCGCTTCGGTTTCCGATCGATTGCGGAATAGAAGACTGAATTATCGAATACAAAACAGACCGTCACGACATGCGGCCTGCGCCGCGTATCTACAGTCGCCAGACGCGCGATCCTGGCGGCGCGTAGCTTGGCGCGGATTGCATTCGAAATCGCTGGTGGCTGGCGTGGCATACGGCGGTTCGAGGTGGGTCGTTTCTTCCGCCCCTCGGTTGACAAGCCGATTCTAATGCCTGCTGCCGGTAAGGCGCAGCAGTTGCTAAACTGCTAAGGAAATGGACTACGAAGGCCGCCAGACCCATCTGCGGAGCGCGCTCGTCGAGAATCGGCTGGACGCGCTGCTGGTTACTCATCTTCCCAACGTTTGCTATCTCTGTGGCTTTACCGGCAGCGCCGGGGCGCTGCTTCTGACGGAGCGGGGCAGCGTTTTCTTTGCAGACGGCCGATATACCTCGCAGGCCCGAACCGAGGTGCGGGGGGCGCGAATCGTGATCGCTGGCGGGGCACCGTTGCTCACCGCAGGCGAGTGGCTGGCCTCCCATCGCCAGAAAACTACCGGCAGGGGATCGTGCAGGGTTGGCATTGAAGGCGAGCACCTGAGCTTTGCGGGTTATGGCCGGCTTACGGGAATGCTGGGGTCAGGCTTCCGGCTGCGTCCGGCGCCTGCCCTGGTGGAGCAGGCTCGCATGGTGAAGGACACGGAAGAGATGGCGCGCATTCGAGCGGCGGTGGTTCTGGGCGCAAGCTTGTTCGAGACGGCGTTGACAGCTATCCGTCCAGGTGTGAAGGAAACCAAGGTAGCGGGAGCGATGGAGTACGCCGCCCGGAAGGCGGGAGCCGACGGTATGTCGTTCCCCACCATCATTGCCTCAGGCGAGCGCTCGGCGCAGCCCCATGGGCGGGCTTCCGACGCCGCGATCCGGCCGGGAGGGTTCGTGGTCTGCGACTTCGGTGTTATACTCGCAGGCTATTGTTCGGACCGGACCCGCACCGTGTATGTGGGGCGTCCTGACAAGGACGCTCGCCGCGTATACGAGGCGGTACGGGAAGCGCAGCAGGCTGCGCTGGATGCCATTCGACCGGGACGGTCCGTCGGCGAAGTCGATCGTGCATCCCGTAAATTATTGCAAAAACAAGGCTTGGGTAAGTATTTCACGCACTCCACCGGGCATGGGGTGGGCTTGGAGATTCATGAAGCTCCCCGCGTGGCTGCCCGGCAAACCGAGCTTCTCAGACCGAGGATGGTCATTACGGTCGAGCCCGGTGTCTATCTTCCCCGCCGCTGGGGAGTTCGGATCGAAGACATGGTTGTGGTCACGGAACAAGGCTGCGAAGTCTTGACGCCCGGCAGCAAGGAATTGATCGCGATCTGAGTTTGCGACATCGAGCCGGGACGGAAAGAACCGATTCAAGGTTTGGGAAGTCAACTACCTGGATTAGTACGGAAGCGAAAGACTGGTCCCACCGCTGACGATGAATCAGAAAGAACTGAAAGAACTCATCGAGTTCTTAATTGAGAAAGATATCACCGAGTTCGAACTGGAACGCGGCGATGTCAAGGTGCGCATTAAACGCGGGGCGGAACCGGCAGTATCGGTTTCGGCGCCGGGCTTCGGAAACTTTCCGATGCCCGCCGCGCCTCCACCGGCGCGTGAGATGGCTGGCACACCCGCGACCCCCAGTTCTCCCGCGCCGCCAAAAGAGACAGCGCCTGCGCCTGAGGAAAGTCTGCACATGGTGCGCTCTCCCATCGTGGGGACATATTACGAGTCTCCTTCTCCTGGGTCTCCACCTTTTGTGAAGCCGGGAGACGCAGTGGAGACAGGTCAGATCCTGTGCATCGTTGAGGCCATGAAGCTGATGAACGAGATCGAATCGGACGCGACGGGTGAGCTGGTAAAGATTCTGGTGACGAACGGCCAGCCCATTGAGTACGGACAGGAATTGTTTGCCATCCGGGTGCCGAAGTAAGGAATCGGAGATAAGGACGCGCTGAGCGCCTCAGGCTGCTGAAAAACTCCCGGTTCGTATTAGGGCATCGCTTCAGCGATGCCGCAGATTGTTGGCAATCTGGGAGTCATTTCGAGGAGCGCGGGCGACGAGGAATCCGCAGTTTGCCGGCCTTCGAGGAAAAAGCGGATTTGTTGCTACGTTCGAAATGACAGCCGTAGAGGGTTGTCAGCAATCTGGAGCGTGCTGAGCGACGCCTTTTGTGTCTGAAAGATCTGCCGAGCTGCGCTCGGACAGGACGGGCGATTCGCCGTCCCCACACGCACAGTGTTCAAAAAAATCCTCATAGCGAATCGCGGAGAGATTGCCCTGCGGGTCATTTGCGCCTGCAAGGAGCTGGGTATCCGCACGGTCGCGATTTACAGCGAGGCGGATCGGCACTCGCTGCACGTGCGTTTTGCCGATGAGGCCATCTGCATCGGGCCGCCCCAGTTAGCCCAGAGCTATCTCAACATCCCGGCGGTGATCAGCGCGGCGGAAATCGCCGACGTGGACGCCATCCATCCGGGATACGGGCTGCTGGCGGAGAACGCCAACTTCGCTGAAGTGACTGAGACTTGCAACATCAAATTCATCGGCCCGCCGCCGGAGATTACGCGGCTGATGGGCGAGAAAGAAAAAGCACGCGCGGCCATGAAGAAAGCCGGTGTGCCCATTCTCCCCGGCTCGGAAGGCATCCTGAGCAATGACGGGGAGGCGATGGAGTGGGCCCGGCAGATCGGGTTCCCGGTGATTATCAAGGCTTCCGCCGGTGGTGGTGGACGGGGCATGCGCATGGTGCGCAGCGAGGAGGAGCTTCCTGCTCTGTTCAAGGCGGCGCAATCGGAGGCGGCGGCGGCCTTCGGTAACAGCGACTTGTACATGGAGAAGTTCATCGAGCGGCCGCGCCACATCGAGTTCCAAATTCTGGCGGATCAGTATGGCAACGTGGTGAGCCTGGGAGAGCGCGAGTGCTCGATCCAGCGGCGGCACCAGAAACTGCTCGAGGAGTCGCCTTCGACTCAGGTGACGCCGGAGTTGCGCGCGCAGGTCGGCCAGATTTTGAGCAAAACTCTCTCCGAGATCGGCTACGTGAACGCGGGCACGGTTGAGTTCCTCATGGATGAGGACCGCAAGCTCTATTTCATCGAGATGAATACCCGCATTCAGGTGGAGCATCCCGTCACCGAGATGGTGACCGATGTCGACCTGGTGAAGAGCCAAATTCTGCTGGCCGCGGGTGAGCGCCTGGAAGATGTGCTGCAAGGACCGATCGTGCATCGCGGGCATGCCATCGAGTGCCGCATCAACGCTGAGCATCCGGAGAAGTTCACCCCATCGGCGGGAAAGATTACGGCATTTCATCCGCCCGGCGGCACCGGAGTGCGGGTGGACACGGCGGCCTACGCCGAGGGCACGATTCCGCCCTACTACGATTCCCTGATCGCCAAGCTAATCGTCCGTGGCAAAGACCGGGCAGAGGCCATCTCCCGCATGGCCCGTGCCCTGGAGATGTTCATGGTCGAGGGCGTTTACACGACGATCCCCCTCCATCGAAAAATTCTCGCCGACCCAGATTTCCGCGCCGGGAGAGTCGATACGACGTTCATTGAAAAATTCCTGGCGAAGAATGGGATCGGGAAGACTGCGAGGTAGAGTCTAGGGGTGGAAACTCCGCTGCGAAATCTTGTCATCCCGACCGGAGCGGAGCGAAGCGAGCGCAGTGGAGGGACCTGGTGTTCGTTGGTCGCCGAGGGGCACGCTCAAGCGGAGTTGGTCGAGAAAGGCCAGCCAGCCCCCGTGGTCCTACTCCGCAACGGTATTATTGAGACAGAGTTCTCAGACCCACAGCCCTGCATGATCACGCTCCCCCGTCTCTACGCGATCTTGGATGTGGATTTCTTCCCTGACACGGGCGCTCTCCTAGCCGCGGCGCAGGAACTGGCTGCGGGCGGGGTGACTCTTCTGCAGTACCGCAACAAATCCGGCAACGCGTGGCAGATGCTGGAGCAGGCCCGCGAACTGAAAAGCCGGCTCGGAGATTCCGTCAAGCTCATCATGAACGACCGCGCTGATTTGTGCCTGGCCGCGGAGTACGATGGCGTGCACGTGGGGCAGGACGATTTATCGACGGAAAGCGCACGCAGAATCATTGGCCCGAATCTCACGCTGGGAGTCTCGACGCACAACCCCGAGCAGGTGAAAGAAGCGGACAAGACGTCGGCTGATTACATCGCCATCGGGCCAGTCTTCTTCACGCCGACCAAGGCCATGTCCAGCAAGAGCAATCCTGACCCAGAGGTCGGCCTTGACGGCGTACACCAAGCGCGAGCTCTGACCCGCAAACCGCTGGTTGCGATTGGCGGGATCACGCGGGCGAACTGCAGTTCGGTGATCGAAGCGGGGGCGGATGCGGTGGCGGTGATATCCGACTTGTTACGGGAGCCGCGCAAATCAGCAGAGGAGTTTTTGCGGGTATTGAGGTAAAGTCATGGCTGCCGAGCTTCGCTCGGCGGACAGCCGAGGGCCTGCTCATTAATTCGCGGGCGAGGGCGCCCGCGCCGCACACGATCATGGCTGGCAGCGAATCCAAAACTCCGAGCTCAGCCGCGGCCGCCAGCGACTGGGAAACCCACACCCATCAGGACGAAGA